>ENA-OPCX01000378-OPCX01000378.1-human-gut-metagenome-genome-assembly--contig:-NODE-378-length-23446-cov-3.747168_pt1 | contig 23446 bp, 23 predicted proteins | sample MGYA00241570_ERZ501491 | MGnify/ENA primary metagenome ERZ501491 (study PRJEB25962, sample SAMEA2042620) | human gut metagenome | biome: human gut; feature: human-associated habitat; material: faeces... | reverse complement strand
GGACACCTACGCCGGAAAGGGCAATCAGGGCGATTTCATTGACCCGAAGAACCCCCACGGCAGAAACGGTCAGGCTGTGGCTCTCAACAACAAGGTTGAGGGCTGCAAACCAAAGGATAGGTGATGCCCTTTATGCGCATCTCGATGATGCCCAGGATTGTTGTACTGTTTTGCATTGAAAATGATACTCCTTTCTCGTAGCAGCTGCTACAGGAAAAATGTATCATATCCATGCTCAAGCCACACCGTTCGTCCGAAATGTCCGCACCGTCTAAACTGAAACGCTCACACCGCTCGAAGCGAAATCCTTACACCGTTCGGGCGAATTCTGCAATGCAGCCGCAGGATCTCTTTGTAATTGGTCATGTGCAGACCTCCTGTAATAGATTTGCATCTTGCGATGCAACCCCCATTATACAGAAGGTGTCGGAGAGGCGGAAAGAGTGTAGGATTTGAGAGGAATGGGTGTCGGACTTGCGCGGTCAAACTGTCGGTTCCGGCCCGGCGTATTCAGCCGGGCGCACAATTGCAAAGAGCGGACAGCCGAAACTGTCCGCTCTTTCTTAGGGAAAAGGTAGAATGCGGTGCTTGTACAATATTACCGCATCACAAATTGCCGATGCAGCGGGATCTCACAGTGCGTAAAACGGTCACAATCCGTAAATATAGTTACTGATCAAAACCAACGCTGCACCGCGGGCTGCTGCATTGGGGCCATGTACGCCTCTTCGGAAAGAAAACGTCATGTTTTTAAAAGAGGCAACCGACGACACTTTTTTAGCGAGCATTTGTAAGTGCTCCTGCGTCAGATAGGGCTGCAGAAAACCGGCAAGGATAAACTCGCAATCAATAACCATGCGAATGTTGTTTATTGCCAATGCCAGATAATTCAGAAATCTGTCGAACACTTCCTGACAGTGCGAATCTGAATGCTTTAGTTTTTCAAAGAATGTGTTAACATCCATCCCGGCATCGGATTCCAGACTATTGATGGAGCAATAGCCATCCAGACACCCGTATTGACCACAGTAGCACTTCCTCCCGCCAGGAATCAACCGCATATGCTCAAGGATACAGCTGTTTACACCGTCTCCGTGAAATACCTGCCTGCCGACAATCAGAGCTCCACCCAAGTTTTGATTCAATGCAATATACACCGCGTTCTGAATATCCGGAAACTCCCATAATTCCGCATATGCAGCAACTTCTGTATCATGAAATAGTCTGCATGGCAAACGGATGTTGTTTTGAAAAACGGATCGGTCTGTACCCGTATAGCCAAGAAGGTCACCGCTAATAATGGTTTGCCCGTCTTGTGACACCAAGCCCTGAACCGCCAGACCGATGCCGAGGATGGCGTTGTCCGGATACTTCAGCTCATCTATAAATTGGTTAACTGCTTTGCCGAATGCACGATAATAGGCATCGCTGCGCTCAAAGGAAATGTAACATATTTTTTCCTTGATCGGCTGCCCATACAAATCCAAGGCGGTTATCGTGATGAATTCGCGTAATAAAGAAACGCCTATTGCAACCTTTGCTTTAGATGCGACAGAAATCACTTCTGCCTTTCTGCCGCCGGTAGATTCAAAATAACCGTTTTTCTGGATAATCCCCAACGTGTATAGTTCCTTCAAGGACTGCCCAACGGTTGGCAGACTAAGCTGAAGCAATTTAGAAATTTCCTGCTTCGATATACTCTTTTGGAAATAGATTTCCTGAAAGATTCGATTCGTATAACTGATCTCTGATTCCGTCTTGTAAAATGTATCAATTCTCATTCATAGTCTTCTTTCCGAAATGTGCAAAGCCAATTATAGTCTTCGCTCGGTTTTTACATGTTCTAATTCGTGGTAATACAATTGCAGCAGGGCCAATTTATACGCTCTTGCGATCGCCGGGCAAAAACTCTCCACAACCTGATATGGGGGCAATCTGCCCTTTTCGGAAAATGGAGCAGAAAAGTAGAGATATATTGGCTATTTTGCGCTAAAATTGCCTTAACCAAGCGAAAAAGCGGCCAACATTTCGATTAGGAACAGAATGTGGGTTTTTAATTCAGAGGTCCCCTAGTTTTTGCGTTTCTGAGCTTAAATTAACATATATTTATTATAATATAGCAAAACTATAAAAAAGTAAATGCTTTTTTAAAAAAAAGTTTTTTAAGAACAAAGTAAAATGGCGGGCGTATTCTGCTCCTATGTTGCGGCAAATACCTTGTCAGCTACAGGTGCGGAGTGCTGCGCAGGAACATATCCGCACACGTTTGTGCAAGGTATACAAGTTTCTTCTGCAAATCATGTAGGAAAATCATATTGACATTTTTAATGATAAATGGTATATTGCAATTAGATCTTATGAAAAATGAATTTCTAAAAGATAATTCGAATATATTGGGATGAAACACCGTTTATTGGCACCCGCAGTGCTGTTAAACAATGCACGTCTGTGTGGCATTGCAGGCTCTGCGGCTGCTTTGCAGGCGGGTGACTACATTGCCGTCAATCCGATAAAAAGGAACGGCGTCTATAGTGCTCTTTTATTAAACCAGATGCGCATGGCTGCACGGTAGAACTGACAAATTCGGGTAAGATTAAGATTGCTCTGCATTTGACACGAAAGCGGCTGCAAAATTTTGAATTGACGAAGTGATTATTCAGTCTAAGCGCAGACCCACTGAGAAAAGGAGATAGTTCTTTATGGAAAAGGAAATGGTTCAACAGATTATGCGTGCGCCACACCAGGTCGGTTTTCGAAAGGTACCTGTGCCGGCTGTATTACCTGGGCAGGTAAAAGTTCGGATCCAGATGATTGGTATCTGCGGCAGCGATATTCACGTATTCCATGGCACGCATCCTTTTACTTCTTATCCTGTTACACAAGGACATGAGGTTTCAGGAGAAATTGTTGAGGTTGGAGAAAATGTAACCAATTTAACAATCGGTCAGCGTGTAACCATCGAACCGCAGGTCGTGTGCGGCAAGTGCTACCCTTGCCGCCATGGCAAATACAATCTTTGTGAAGAATTAAAGGTTATGGGGTTTCAGACCACTGGCACCGCATCGACGTATTTTGTCGTCGATGCAGCAAAAGCAACGCCATTGCCCGAGGGTATGGACTATAAAGCTGGAGCTATGCTGGAACCGCTGGCTGTCGCGGTTCATGCTGTTCGCAGAGCGGGCAATGTAAGCGGCTTGAAGATCGCTGTTTTGGGCGCAGGGCCGATAGGTAATCTGGTTGCGCAGACTGCAAAGGGATTGGGGGCTGCGTCTGTTATGATCACCGATGTTTCTGATTATCGTTTGGCACTTGCAAAGAGCGTGGGTGTTGATTTTGCTGTTAACACGAAAAAAGAAAACTTTGGTGAGGCCCTTGTTCGATGCTTCGGGCCGGGCAAAGCAGATGTGATTTACGACTGCGCTGGAAACAATACTACCATCGGTCAAGCGATTGCTTATGCACGCAAGGGCAGCGCCATTATTCTGGTTGCGGTTTTTGCAGGTATGGCGCAGGCAGATCTGGCTGTCCTAAATGATCACGAGCTTGATCTGAATACGACAATGATGTATCGCCACGAAGACTACGTCAAAGCAATGGAATTGGTGACAAATCAGCTTGTTGCGCTTGAGCCACTTCAGAGCAAGGTGTTCCCGTTCAGTGAATACCAGCAAGCGTATGAGTTTATTGATGCCAACCGGGAAACTTCTATGAAAGTCCTGATTGATGTTCAAGATGACAGCGGCATTGAGTTGTAATCACCATTTTAAACCGTACATAAAAAGCTCATTTGTGAATTGAGTGAAAAGAAAAACTAGGAGGATGGGTTTTATGCCTGATTATCGGATCAAAAGCGTTCATGCTGTGCAGGTTCAGTCCAGGCGGCACAATATGGCCGTTTCTGCGCGCGTGGAAACAATGGATGGCGCCGTTGGCAAAGCACTTTGCTATGCCGGCGTTTCCGTCGGAACACACGAAGTACATTTTCAGTATGACGGAGGAAACCGATGGGGCGGACTTGGTTGCATGAGTGCGGTGCGAAATGTAAATACGATTATCGCGGATACGATTTTGGGTATGGATGTTCGAAATCAATTTGAGATTGATCAAGCTATGCTCTCTATTCAAGGTAATGGCAGTGCCTCGGTAGGCGGCAACGCAATTGCTGCGGTTTCGGCTGCGGTGTTAAAGGCAGGAGCAGCTGCCACGCAGATGCCGCTTTATCGTTATATAGGTGGAGAGAATGCCTGCATGCTTCCGGTTCCCGGTGCACCAGCTTTTTCAGGGGGTGAGCGCTGGGGCGGTGCTGTACATACACATGGTAATAAGCCGACCGGAGCCTTTCAGTGCTTTGGCTATGATTCATTTTCTGAGGCGTCAAGCGCAGCGTGGGACATGTACCATCTGTTTGCGAAAGAGCTTGAAAAACGGGGCGTGACGGAAGGAGACTGGTTCTTCTACCGGATCCCTGCCGGAATCTTCAAACATTCTGACGAAGAGCTGTTTGAACTTATGGCTGACGTAATTCATAAGACCGGAAACGATGGTAAAGCCGGTATTCAAATCGATGTGGCTGCCGATTGCTACTATGACAGGAATCACAAACGTTATCGGGGATTGTTCTCCAAAGAGGAGCGGGATCGGGATCAGCTTCTTGCATATTACCTGAAACTGATTGATACTTACCCGTTTGTCAGCATCGAAGATGCGTTCTACGAGGATGATTACGAAAGCCATGCCATTCTCAGGGAAAAATCTGGTATTCAAATTGTGGGCGATGATTTGTATACGACTATGCGTGAGCGGGTTTCTAAAGGCGTGGAAACGGGAGCAACAAATGTGATGTTGCTTAAGGTCAATCAGGTTGGATCTATTTCCCAAGCGTTTGAGGCAGCACGTTTCGCACACGAATGCGGAATGGGCGTTATGCCCTGCGAGAGCCGTGGAGAAGATGAGGACATTGCAGATTACTGTGTTGGCCTTGGCACGGAGTGCGTACGAGAAATGGCAATCTTGAACAACGGAGCAAATCGGTTCCTCGAAATTGAAGATGAACTTGGCTCAAAAGCAAAATTCTGGGGGAAACGTGGCCTGAAGGGAAGAAAATTTCAGGAATAATTGCGCGTAGTGAACCACTGGAATCCAGTGAAAATAAAATAAAAAACAGGAGGAAACAATGAAAAAGTTATTAGCAATGTTGTTAGCGATGGTGATGGTGTTCAGCCTTGCTGCTTGCGCACAGGGGGGCACAACAAACGGGGTGTCTGCAACAGAGAAAACAGCAGCACCTGACAATAACGGCGAAAAGGACTCCAGCACCTCAACAGGAGACAGTGATAGCATTGATGTTGGCGTTTGCCTTACGATTACCGGTTCCGGTGCACCGAACGGCCTGATCATGCTGGCCGGCGTGCAAGAGTACGTTGATATGGTCAATGAAAAGGGAGGTGTAAACGGCAAACAGATAAAGCTTCACATTCAGGATGCAGGCAACGATTCGGATGCCTGCCTCAATGCCATGAACCTTCTGGAAAAGGAAGATCTGTCGGCAATCATTGGTCCTCACGGCTCAGGCTTCATTTTTGCCGCGCAGCAGATTATTGAACAAGGCGGCATTCCCTGCATTGGCGGCGGCACAAACTATAAGCTTCCTACAACTGACAACAACTACCTCTTCCTGGGACGTCCCAGTGATGCAATTCAGGCAAAAGCAATTGCCAATTATGTTGTAGAAAATACAGACGCAAAAACGGTTGGTATGTGCTATTGCGCAACAGACTTTGGCCAGGGTGCCTATGAGTGCGTTAAGGAAGTTATGGAATCTAATCCGCAAATTAAGTTTGTAGCCGAAACGCATAATGAGGCAGACACTGACTTCTCGTCTACACTTCTTAAGATGCAGGCGGAAGGCGTTGATGTCCTGATTCTTTGGACCACTGAAACACCGATGCCAATTCTTCTCCGTCAGGCTTATGAACTTGGTCTGCATGATACCATGGAATTCTATGGGTCGCCTTGTATTGGCTCTGGCTCTGTTCAGGAGGCAATGGATCTGGCATGGTTGGAGGATGTTTACTGCGTACAGGAGTCTTTCTATGACACGACCAATGCAACAATGGTTGAGTTCGGCGAGAGAACCTTTGCGAATTATGGAATGTACCCGGACAATACGCTCAGAAGCTACGAAAAGCTGACGGAAGGTTTGGTTGAGGCCCTTAGACAGTGTGAAGATCCAACAGATCCTGAGCAGGTCAAAGATGCTCTGCAGAATATCCACGGTTATCAGACGATATTTGGCACTGTCGACTGTGACGATACCAATTCTCTGGTGCATGAGATTTGCATTACAAAGTGGAATCCAGACACGCAGCAACTGGATAAGGTGATGGACGTTGCCGGTTGAGTGCTGGCAATTTTGAGTGAAACGCTATGGACCCGCCGCAAAAATATTTTTGCGGCGGGCCTATACAAATAGAGCATGGAGAGGCATATGCGAATATTAAACAAAGATACTCTTTTGTCGCACAGCAATAAAGCACTCCGAAGCGATGCATTGGATATTATCGAAAGTGGAATGACTGCCTGCGACCCATATGAGAACACACGGAAGCTTTTACAACTGGAAAGCGGAAAGCTTACTGTTGGAGGGAAGCAGTTTGAGGCAGACGGTGACCCTGATACGGGCGCGACAGATTATGACGTAACCTCTTTTCAGCATATTTATGTGGTCGGGGCAGGTAAGGGTGTCCAACTTGTTGTTAAAGCGATTGAAGATGTGTTGGGAGACTATCTAACTGGCGGAGAAATCATTTGTAAGCATGGGGACCCAATGCTTGTAAAAAAGGTGCACGTGACCATGGGAAGCCACCCGACTCCAGACCATGGGTGTGTTGAAGGCTGCCAGCGGATTCTCAACCTTTCCAGCAGAATTACAGAGAATGATCTGGTATTCACAGTTATTATGAATGGTGGCAGTTCTCTGCTTACATGCCCTGCGGACGGTATTACATTGGAAGATACCATTGAGGTTACCCGGCTGATGCAGATTGAACTTGGCGTGACAACAAGAAAGCTAAATGCACTTAGAAATCATATTGATAAATTAAAGGGCGGTAAGCTTTTGCGCCTGTTCAGCAGGGCAACTCTGATTAATCTATGCGGTGCGGATCTCAATCGTGCGTTTGATATTGGAAAGACCGACTTCCAATACCTTGTAAAAGAAAACTACTGGCTGCATAACGTGCCGGATGGAACCACCTATGAGGGTGCACTTCAAACGATCAAAGAATTTAATGTCGAAGAGCGGATTCCGGCATCCGTTATGCGCCTTCTGCGAAGCCAAAGCCCTGAAAATGCATCTTTGAAGTATGAAGAATACCGGAATTTCAAGAGTAGAATTTTCGGTGTTATGCCAGAAGCGGACGGCTTTTTCCATACTGCGATGCACCGGGCTAAAGAATTGGGCTATACACCGTATTTTATGTCGGACGGTTTTAATATTGAGGCCTCTCATGTCGGCGCGTTCATCGGACTTATGGCTGAATGCATATCCCGGAGAGGGCAGGCGATGAAGCTCCCAGCCGCACTGATATTTACAGGCGAGATGATTGTCACAGTGGGAGAATCAGAAAATGTCGGAGGTAGAAACCAGGAAGCAGCGCTATCCTGCGCCAAATGGATTGCAGACAAGCCTGGAATTGTATACGCAGGCGTAGATACGGATGGAACGGATGGCCCCGGCGGTTTTATCGCAGAGGATGCCCCGCGCTGCTTGGCTGGCGCAATTGTGGACGGCAATACAAAGCGAGAGCTGAAGGAAAAAGGGTTTGAACTGGAAGAATGCGTTCTTACACACAATACGTCTGCACCGCTATGGAAAACAAATAACGGCATTTTTGCGCGGCAGGGCGTCAGCCTAAACGATTTGGTCGTGGTGCTGTTGCAATAATAAGGTGGGAGGGATAACATTGTTTTTACAATTATTGATCGGCGGCGTTGCTATGGGCCTTATTTATGCCCTAATTGCCATTGAATATACACTGATCTATAATTCATGCGCACTGCTTAATTTTGCGCATGGCCAGCTTGTTATGTTTGGTGCGTATATTTTTGCCGGTACTATGGTCACGTCACTGGGGATGTCCTTTGCCGCAGGCTGGATTGGAACTATCATTTTATCCGGAATTATTGGTGTTGCGTTAGCACTCTCAGTATTTATCCCGCTAAAGGATGTTGGTAAGCTATATGCGATTATTGCCACGCTGATGTTTTCTATGATGATTACGGACAGTGTCACACTTCTCTGGGGACAGTATCCGTTTTACCTCAATGGATATCTAAGCGGCATTATCCGAATCGGAATGATTGCTTTCCCTGTGGTCTATTTTTACATTATTGCCATATGCGCCGTAGTTGTAGTATTGCTGCTTTATTTCATGAACAAGACAAAAACTGGCCGGGCTATGAAATGTGTGTCCGAAAACAAAGGCATGGCAGCCATGGTAGGAATCAATGTTAAAAAGAATATGGTAATTACGATTGTGTTGAGCGTAATCATCTGTGCTGTGGTAGGCATGCTCCTGGCTCCGCTGCTTAGCGTGACGATCACCATGGGCTCTACGGTATCATCTAAGGGATTTACCGCAGGTGTACTCGGAGGATTTGGCTCAGTTCCGGGCGCAATTATTGGCGGTTTGATTGTAGGTGTGATCGAGAACTGCGCCACAATGTATATCCCATCTGTGTATAAAGATGTGATCAGCTATGTAATCCTGTTCCTGGTTATTTTAATCAAGCCGAACGGCATTTTAGGAACAGCCAGGGTTAAGATGACAGGAAAACCGGCAGTTTTGGAAGCGAGGCGTGAAGATGAATAAAATGCAATCAGCAAAACGTTATGGGGCTGCAATAGGGAGCATTGCCCTATATCTATTGATCTCAGCTCTTTATAAAGGTGAGTATATCTATACGGTTCTCCAACAAATCTGCTGTTTTTTTGTTGCAGTCATGGGAATAAATTTTATTACAGGCATGACGGGACAGCCTATGATGGGTGCAGCAGGCGTTCTTGCCATAGGCGCTTATACAACTGGTATTTTGTCTTCATATGGGTGGAATCCCTTTTGGGCGTTGATACCGGTGATTTTGATTAGCGCGCTCATTGGGGTTGGACTTGGTTATCCAAGTTTGCGCTTGTCGGGCGTCTATCTGTCTTTTACAACCATTGCCTTTTCTGAAATTGTCAGAATCTTTGCTACGAATCTCACAGGGCTTACTGGCGGAGCGACAGGCATTAAAAATATCCCAACCTACAGACTATTCGGCTATATGTTTGCATCGTCTAAAGATAAACTGCTGGTTTATGTTGTCCTATGTATTATTCTTGCACTTCTTGCGGACAGGATCATCCACTCTCAGTGGGGGCGCAGCCTGTTGGCTGTACGCGATAATATTGATACGGTTCCTGCTTGCGGAATTAACGTTACCTATGTGAAAGTGATTGCATTTTGCTTATGCACGGTATACTGCGGAATTGCAGGGAGTATGTATGCACATATGAATAATTATATCAATTCACTGACCTTTACGCAGACAATGTCAATCAAGGTGCTGAGCATGCTGGTACTCGGTGGCATGGGCTCTGTTGCGGGTTGCTTTGTGGGGACAGTATTGATTGTTATCTTTCCAGAGATGCTTAGGTTTTTGGGCCAATATTACGAGCTTGTTTACACAATCATCATGATGCTTGTAATTATTTTCCTCCCGGGAGGCCTTGTCAACGTATTTGGATCAAAGAAGCTCAGCCGTAAAGAAAGTTGGAAACGCCTTAGGGATATCTTTATTGGGAGGACATAAACATGAATGATAGCATCTTACGCGTTGAAAACATTTCTATGTGCTTTGGCGGCGTAGTAGCTGTAGATAATGTATCGTTTGAGGTCAAGAAACGGACAATTCATTCTCTGATTGGGCCGAATGGAGCAGGAAAAACGACAACTATCAGTATGATAAACGGAACATTGCCGGTTCCGTCCGGTAAAATTTATTTTGATGGAGTGGATCTTACCGGAAAACACACGCATGAATTTACTCGTATGGGCATGGGCCGGACATTTCAGAATATCAAACTGTTTGACACCATGACCGTGGAAGAAAATCTTCTTCTGGGCTGCAATTATCTCTATGAAAATGATGGCTTTCTAAAATTTTTGGTTACGCCAAAGCGTCAAATGAATTTGGAACGAACAGCACGGGAGGCTGTTGCGGAATGTCTAAACCAATTCAATTTGTATGCATGTAAAGACGAACTAGTTGGAAGCCTTCCGTATGGTCATAAAAAACTAGTCGAACTGGCAAGAGCTATGGCGGGAAATCCAAAAATGATTCTTCTGGATGAACCAGCGGCGGGGCTGAATCCATCGGAGCGTCAATCCTTGATCCTTAATTTGCGGAATATTTTTGATATGGGTGTTGACCTGCTTATTATTGAGCACAACATGGACGTGGTGATGAAGCTTTCGGACCGGATTACAGTTATCAACTTTGGACGAAAGATTGCTGAAGGGACGCCTGAAGAGATCAAAAATAACGATGATGTAATCAGTGCATATCTTGGCGCCAGATTCAAAAAAGAATAAAGGAGGCTTGCATATGTTAAAAATTGACAATATCTCCGTGTCGTATGGGCAGGTGAAAGCGCTCCTTGGCGTCAGCATTGAGGTAAATGACGGCGAGATTGTTTCGATTATTGGGTCTAATGGTGCTGGAAAGTCTTCATTGATGCGAAGCATTGTTGGAGATGTAAAGGTACAGTCTGGAAAAATCTATGATGGCGATACCGATTTGACGGCAATGAAAACGCATGAAATCGTAAAGCGTGGTGTTGTATATGTTCCGGAGGGACGCCAGGTGTTTGCAAAACTCTCCGTTCTTGAGAATTTGGAAATGGGAGCATTCAGCAAGCCATATTCCAGAGCAGAACTTCAGGAACATTACGATGAAATGTTTGAGCTGTTCCCCATTTTGAAGAAAAAAAGGTCTCAACTAGCGGGATCATTATCTGGTGGTCAACAGCAAATGCTGGCATTGTGCAGAGGCCTGATGTGTGATCCGAAGATTATTTTGCTTGATGAGCCGTCGCTGGGACTTGCGCCGGTGATTGTTGATGAAGTTTTTGACAAAATCAGAGAAATCAATGAGAAAAAAGGTATTTCCATCCTTCTTGTAGAGCAGAACGCATATATGGCATTGGAAGCATCGCTGCGATGCTACGTTCTGGAGAATGGTGTCGTTAAGCTTTCTGGCAACAGCACCGACTTGGCGGAAAATGAAAGCGTAAAGGCGGCATATCTCGGCGGCTGATAAAAAGACGATGTTTTTGTGCGATATACGTTGGCCTTGAAATCGTGTACTGCGATCATGCGGGGAGCTAAGGAAGCTCTGATGAAATCGGCAAAGGCTGTGAGCGAAAAAGATCTGCTGATCCGCCGCAGACAATTCATTCAGTTCGTCTCTATGGAACCACTGAATAAATAGCCTTGTATTCTGCTCAAACACACGGTCAAAGCGAAATTGTGACTATCGGCTTTAATAAGCAAAACATAAGATGTAGTTAACGAGCAATAGAAATAACAAGCCTATCGAGGACCTCTCCGTGGAAGGATCTTCGATTGAATCTATAGCAAAACTCGCTTAAATACATTTGCAGATGCTTGGTGTTGACCCCGTGATAGGTTCCGTTAATGAAAGCCTTAGCATTGCCAATGATGCTGTGAAGCCATTTCATACTATTTCCTGATTAAAATCTTTGATTTTAATCAGGAAGGCATCGCCTAATGGCGCTGCCAGTTTTGTGATTTATAAGGAAAGAAATCACAAAACAAGTCTCATATGAACTCCTTGCCCTTCGGGCAATTAAAATCTTTTCTAAAGATTTTAATTGGAGTTCAGTATCAGCATTTCATCATCGGGGTCAAAATTTGGTAGTGTCAAGAGTTATGCGCAAAATTGATTATGGCTCTGATAGAAATCTATTACAGGGGGCGGCTTAACCGCCCCTTGATTACTTTCCGGCAGGCAGGGCGCAAAGGGTCAAGGGCGGCGGTACGCCGCTCGTCTTGCTCTTGACCATTTGTGACCTGGCTGCTATTGACAGGATTGAGGTTCACGAAGCCACAGGCGGACGAACCGTTTACCGTCAGCAAGTCCTTGATATTCACTTTAACTTCATCGGGCAATTCTATCCCCCTGCGGAGACCATAACCGAGGAAGAACGCATTGCCGCCATCGAAGCCGAACAGCAACGCAAGAAAGACGAAAAAGCCAAACGCTCCTACGAAGTCCAGAAGCAGAAAAAGGCTGAACTGATGAAAGCTGTCGAAGCCGGAGACCCCGAAGCGATTGCAGAGCGTGAAAGAAAGCTCGCCCTGCAGCGTGAACGCAACCGTCGCAGACAGCAGAAAATCAAGGAAGCCAGAGAAGCCGACCCGGAGTACATCCGGCAGATGGACGAGAAAGAGCGTATCAAACAAGAAAAGCTCCTTGAAGCCGAGCGTAAGCGTATCGAGCGACAGGAGAAAAAGAGAAAGGAGACACGAGCCGAGCAAAGAGAAAGAGCCAAGACCGACCCCGAAGCCGCCAAAGAGTTTGAAGCTCTGAAAGCCAAGGAAGCCGAAGCCAGACAGCGCAAAAAAGAGCGTGAGGAAGAACGCATGGCATCTGACCCCGAATATGCCGCTATGATGGCAGAACGCAAGGCTGAATATACCCGAACAAGGACAGCCAAGCGTAAGGCAGAGCGTGAAGCCCTTGTGGAGCTTGCAAAGACCGACCCCGAAGCCGCTGAGAAACTGGCTGAAATGCGAAAGTATCAGAGCGAAGCTACTGTTAGGAGCTATCAGAAATTGAAAGCCGATGCAGAAGCCGGAAACCCCGATGCAATCGCCAGATATGAAGCCCACCTTGCCAAACGCAGGGATGATTACCACAAGAAGAAAGAACAGGAGGATATACCCGCATGAATGAACTTTGGATAGTCAGATTTGTCCGTAAGGACGGCAAGCCGGATGAAGAATACTACTATCCCTCCCTTGCCGATGCAGAGCATCACAGAGCCTTGTTTCTGGATGATGACTCTGGATTATATGAGAGAATCGAAATCATCAACGAACCCACCAAGGAGGTCACTATGGAACTGAATTTCATCAAATCCGGCGATTACTACATCCCCGACATCAAGCTGAAGAACCCGAATATCCGTCTCGGCAAGTGGGGACGGATGCGTAGAGAGTATCTGCGACTGGCACACCCCATTACTTTCACCGATATGGTGCTGACCGAAACGCTCTATGAGCATTGTGCGGAAATCGAAGCTACTGCCAAGAAGCGTATGGATGTGATCCTGCCGCAGCTCATGAAGTATTACGGCGTGACGGAGCAACTGAAAGCGGAAAACCAAATCGAATGGGTACGCCAGATGAACGCTTGCGTTGCACAGGCAGAAGAAGCCATCAAGGGCGAACTGATTTACGCAGACTAAGGAGGTGAAACAGATGATTATTGAAAGACTGTTCAGTGGGGAGATTTACCCCGGCGAAAATGTTGTCCCACGACATGACCAAGAGTATGTCCGGCTCAGCAACCATGTGTCGGAGCTTCTGACACAGCTTGAAAAGACTATTCCCGAAGCCGACTACATGAAAGTCGATGAACTTCATACGGAGCTAATGTCTATGCAGCTCAAGGAAGCCGAAGCCAATTTCGGGTATGGGCTTGCCGTTGGTGTCCAGCTCGTCATCGAGGTCATGGAAATGCTGAAACGCTACAAGTAAGGAGGTCGTGAGCATGAAGCTGTTGTTAAAAATCGTGGCACTCCCTCTTATGATGGGCGTGACCCTTATTCAATGGGTGGGACTGTTTATCATCAGCTTCTCCGCTATCTTCTTCTACATCCTGGCAGGCATCATCTTTACCGTAGTGGTACTGAGCTTCTGCTTTGGACTGCAAGACGGATCTGATTGCTTGAAGATGCTGCTTGTCAGCTTCGCCGTCTACATCGTCCCCCACATCGGAGAATGGATAGTCACAAGAGTAGCCGTTATCAATTACGGACTGCGAGATTTCATCAAGTCCTAATCCAACAATTTCATACCGTCAACAAAGCGACAGGAATTTCCTTGTGAAGTCCCTGTCGCTTTTCATTTATCAAAATCAAGGAGGAACAACACTATGAAGATGACCATTTTTGAGAAGAAAGCCCTGTACTCTTTCGGATGCCCCAACTACCACGCAACCGTTGACCGTCTGCATCTGATTGCCGCCCTTGCTCCCGACTATGAGACCAAGAAGCTGCTTTTCAATCTGGCAGTCAAGCTGTCCGTGGACGGCACCGAGCATTGGTATCAGTGCTTTTTCCGCACTCTCCGACATGAAATGGAGGGCTATTACGATGCCGAGTTGACCATGAAACTGGCTGAAATCAGCACCTACGACCTTGACGGTCAAGAGCCGTAAAAAATCGAAAATAGCCGATAGAAATGCTCTGGACGAGGAATGTATCGCCGGAGCATTTTCTATTTGAAAATCGCTGGTTTTTACAGCTTATGAGCCGAGAAAAAGACCCGAAAAAAGCCCTACTTCGTTACAGTCGGGCAGAAAGGAGCAATTTTGAGAACTGGACTGACTAAGGTTGAAAAGACCACGGATATTTCCTTTGACGAAAGCTCAAAGACCGTAAATATCCGCACCCACAACACAGACCTGAAGAACCGCTTGACCGCTTTTGCCGAACAGCACCCCGACATCTGCCGAATAACCGAGGACGATGTGGACATCGGCTGTAAATCCTTTGAGATTGACAAGCGGCGTTTCTCCATCCGTCTGACAGCACCCTACACCGAGGAACGCAGGCGAAAAGCAAGCGAGTATGCCAAACAGAATGGCTTTCAGAACAAAACACCCAAACACTAAGGAGGACAAAACTATGATGATGAGTATGAATGAAAAGAAAATCCTGTTCGCTTTCGGATGCCCGAACCGTGGCTTGACCGTTGAAAGACTTCGCCACGCCGCAGCTCTGGCAGTTGACCCTACTGCCAAGAAAGACTTCTTCACTCTTGCAATCAAGCTGAACGAGGAAGCCACCGATGACGGGTATCGCAACTTCTTCTACAATATGAGATTGGAGGTTGAGCGAGTACCCCACCATAAGTATCTGCCGGACGATGCCCCTGTTCCTGTTGAGCTTTCCGTCCGAGACTACCACAAGAGTATGAAAGACCGTTTGAGAGAACAGAAGCTCCGTTCCAGACGAGCCATTAAGTAAGATAGCAACTGCGGTCAGAAAGTCGGGCTTGCACCCGATGATCTGACCGCAAGTACATAGTTTGCATCCATTATATGATGTTGCGGCGCAAATTTTATATTCGAGCCGCAGCATTTAATATTGCAATTTGCGAAAAGTTGTGATATAATATAAGATAGACTCAATAGGAGGTTATGAAATGGCTGCAAATTATGCAAGACTTTGGAAACTGTTAATTGACCGCAACATCAACAAAACAACGCTCAGAGAAATGTCTGGCATCAGCACAGGAACGCTTGCCAAGTTAGGTAAGAACGAATATGTTTCCACTGAAGTCTTAGACAAGATTTGTACCGCTTTGGATTGCGAAGTTGGCGAAGTGATTGAGTTTACTAAGAAAGATATTCAATAACAAAGGAGTAAAAACAAATGGCAACTACAAATCCGAAGAATGCCCCCAAAATCGTTTCCATTTTTTCCGGCTGCGGAGGATTAGACTACGGATTTCACACCGAGGGATATGAAACAGTATGGGCAAACGATTTTGCTGAGTGGGCGTGCAAGTCTTTTGCGGCCAATTTTGGTGATGTTATTCATTACAAGGACATCACGCAAATTGACCCCTACACCGACACTACCATTCCCAACTGCGATATTGTGTTGGGTGGTTTTCCTTGCCAGGACTTTTCTATCATTTGGAAACAGCCTGGTCTCAACGGAACACGAGGAGGACTGTTCAGACATTTTGCAGAGTTCGTTGATGCAAAAAAACCTAAAGCATTTGTCGCTGAGAATGTAAAAGGCTTGATTACTGCTAATGGTGGTAAAGCCATTGACACTATCATCAAGGACTTTGAGAGTATTGCCCCCGGTTATGTTGTGAAGCCCCATCTTTACAACTTTGCCGAGTACGGAGTTCCTCAGTTCAGAGAACGAGTTCTTTTTGTTGGCGTAAGAATTGATACTGGCTTTGATTTTATCCATCCGAAGCCTTCTCACGGTCCGAATGCAGCTTTGCCTTATGTAACAGCAGGAGAAGCGCTGGAGGGCGTTGAAAAGGTTCCTACTAATAATGAACACATCAACATTAAAGAAAAGACCAGAAAGGTTCTTGAATTGATTCCCGAAGGTGGCAATTTCACGGACATCCCGAAGGACAATCCTCTGTATGTTAAAGGTATGATTAGCCATGTTTATCGCAGAATCAAGCGAGATGAACCGGCTAAGACTATCATTGCCGCTGGCGGTGGTGGCACATGGGGTTATCACTATCCCGAACCTCGTCCCCTTACCAATCGTGAGCGAGCAAGACTGCAATCGTTCCCCGATGATTTCATTTTTGAAGGTAGCGTAACTGAGGTACGCAGACAAATAGGAAACGCAGTTCCTCCCGTGGGCGTACAAGCTGTTGCAAGACGCTTGCTGCCCCTGTTTACCGGCGAATATGAACCCATTGACTTGATGCCAGAATATGAGAAGATGAAGGCAATGACAGTCAAACAGCGACTGGAATATGTAACTTCTCAAATGTACTAAGGAGGTCGCTATGGAATTTTTATTTTCCAATTATCCTCCAATAAGGACACAGAACAAAACCTTTGCAGATGCGTTTTACGGTCTGATTCCGCAAACATCCAAACTTGATATTGCTGTCGGGTATGTTTCTTCGGATTCTCTTATGGAGTTAAAAAGAGTTGTCGAGCTAAACAACAATATCCACGAGTTAAATTTGATTGTCGGTATGCACTACTTTGAGCATTTCACAAAAGTGCAGTACAAGGCAGCTATGGTTTTGAACGACTTCTTAACGGGAAATCATTTAGGCGAAGTAAGACTGGTTAACGCTTTCAAGTATCACGGAAAGTTATATTCGTATAGCACAGAGACCGGTCCCTTTGCAGGCATTATCGGCTCAAACAATCTTAGCAGTATTGTTGATGGCGGAACAAGAGTGTATGAAAGTTCTTTCCTAATAGATCAGAACCCTCACGCAAGTCAAATGAAAGACTTCATTGATACGCTTAGCAGAAACGCTTCTCGTAATATTGCCGAGTTAGAGATAGATACATTCAATGCAACAAACCCCGTTTTAGACGGACATGAATCTGTTGATAAACTATCTCCAACAAGACTTGCAGAGGTTATTACACAACTCTCAGATGTCAGATTTGATATTCCAGCAAAGACCGAACCCAAAAGCAATCTAAACTGCTATCACGGAAAAGGTCGTGAGAATATGAGTACACACCTCGTAAGACCACGCCATTGGTACGAGGTGGAACTGATTGCACCTATTGCAATGAGACGAAGCAACGGTTATCCGAAAGGAACACCAAGCGACCAACCTGATACAGAGTTCAGAGTGTTTACTGATGATGGTTTTTCCTTCCTGTGCAAAGTCAATGGAGGAGAAGTAAATCTGTGGAATAAAAACCTCCGTTCCAGTGGCGATTTGACAATCCTCGGAAAATGGATTAAAGGTCGCCTTGAAAACGAAGGTGTCCTTACTGTCGGTGATGTGATTACTGATGAGACATTGAGAGCTTATGGTCGCAACACAATCACAATGACCAAGATAAAGGATTCTGATGACTGGTTCTTAGATTTTGGGGTGAAGAGATGAGCTACTTACAATCATATTTAGAGAGAATAAGAAGCCGTGGAAATCCGGCTCTTGCAGACGCCATAAATAAAACCGTTACTGATGTTGTTCCTCAGTATATTTCCAATTTCTCTTTTACTGACCATGTTGTAAGTTTGTTGGTGGGTGATGTTCAGAGTGGTAAAACAAGCCATATGTTTGGTCTTATGTGCGCCGCTGCTGATGAGAGTTTTATGAATTTCGTATTACTGACAACAGACAATGTTTTGTTGCAACAGCAGACATATCAGCGAGCCCAAAGAGACCTTTGCGATTTCTGTGTCTGCGATGAAAATGATTATTTGAAATTCGTTGATAATAATTTGCGTAAGCCTGCGGTTATTATTTTGAAGAAGAACTCATCGGTTCTGAGAAGATGGAAAAACAATTTTGCATCTACAAACTTCTGTGCTGGCAACCCCTTATTCATTGTCGATGATGAGGCGGATGCTGCAAGTTTGAATACGCAGGTCAATAAAAACAAGCAAAGCACCATCAATAAAAATCTGGAAGCAATAAAGAAAACTACTTCCAGTAGCATCTATATGGAGGTAACAGGAACTCCGCAATCTATACTGCTTCAAACGGCAAAGAGTGGTTGGAAACCCTATTTCATATACTACTTCAAACCCGGCAAGGGCTATATGGGCGGAAATTTCTTCTTCCCTCCAGAGCCGCCGAAGCAAGTTATCTTTACTGATAACGATGAAGCAGACGAACTTCTCAACGATGATGAGTTTCCAGAGAACGGGCTGAAAACAGCTTTGGTGATGCACCTAATCACATCTGGTCACATTATGTTGAGTGGAGGAACGGTCAGCAATTTCTTAATTCACCCAAGCGTAAAAACAAGTCAGCACTCCTGCTTTGCAAATAAGATAGGAAACTACTTGAATGAAATTTCTCATTCTCACGATGAACCAGAAACAAGAGAAGCGTTTGAACGAGTATATGAAACTTTGAAAGAAACCAAGAGTGACATTCTGCCGTTCGACCAAATCTACGATTACATTGCAGAACAGCTTGAAACCGATAGAATCGGAATTTTGATGTTGAACTCCATTGTGTCTTACGATGAAAACACAAAATACGAAACAGGAATCAATGTAATTGTTGGCGGAAATAGCTTAGGGCGTGGCGTTACTTTCCCACAGCTTCAAACCATATATTATTGTCGAGTTGCAAAAAATCCGCAAGCTGATACAATGTGGCAACACGCAAGAATGTTTGGCTATGACCGAGATCCAGACTTGATGCGAGTGTTTATGCCACCGAAACTGTTCAAGTTGTTCTCTGATATTAACCGAACAAACAACAGCATAATCAAGCAGATAGAGAACTCGACCAACGGATGCAATATCAAGATTTTCTATCCTACGGGATTGAAACCCACAAGAAAAAATGTTCTGGATAAGAAAGCGGTAGGGATTTACTCCGGTGGTGTAAACTATTTCCCGTTCTATCCTATGAACAAAGATGTGTCTGCGATTGACACACTTCTCCAACCTTTTGAAGATGATGTATATTCTGTTAGCCTAAAACTGATGATAAAAGTTATGGAGCAGCTCGAATCCGAAGTTGATGACTGGAATGTAAAAGCGTTCATTGGATTTATCAATACGCTCCTTGCAACTGACCCGGCAGCTCAAGGCAAACTGATTGTCCGCAGGAACAGAGATATAGGAAAAGGAACTGGCACTTTGCTGTCGCCTACCGACCGTAGATTGGGCGATGAACACCCCGATGACCTTGTGTTGACTATGTATAAAATCACTGGCAACAGAGACAAGGGATGGGATGGAACACAAATCTGGATTCCGAACATTAAATTGCCGGGAGACTGTGCATATTACTCCGGCGAAAACTAATTGAATAAATGACCAAGCCAAAGGCGATCAACCGTAAAAAGTTGGTCGCTTTTGTTTTGCTCATTTTGCGAAAGGAGGAACAGCCGATGGGCAGAAAAAAGAAACCGCAGACCTTGCCGGAGCTTTACGCCGCCAAGGAAGAAGCCGAGGAGGAATTGAAGAAAGCCAAACAAAAGGAAAAGATGCTGCGTCATCAGCTTACCAAGCTGACACGCAACGCAAGAACGCACCGTCTTTGTACGAGAGCCGGTATGTTGGAGAGCTTCCTGCCGAACCCAGAAGTGTTGACGGACGATGAAGTGATGGCAGTCCTAAAGATTGCTTTTCATCAGCCTGCAATGAAGCCGGTATTGGAAAAACTGGCAACGGAGAGCGAAGCGAGAATGACCCTTACGGAGTAAGGGCGCAACTATACACCGTCTGAGACGATGTGTTGCGTTCTGCCGAAAGCTCCTTGCAGGAAGCCAATGCTTTTCCGTTGCTACTGCCAACTCCAAATCATTACAGGGGAAGCTACACTTCCCCTGCGCTGACTTTGTCAGCTACCCCATTGTGGACTTGCCGCCTATGAACGATTGCAGAGCAATCATTCACAGACAGCAAGTTTTTCTTTTGTCCACCCACAACTATCCCGACCAAGAAAGGAGGTCATGCCTATGCCTTGTCCGCATTTTGATATTGCGGTTGTCCAACGAAGCGAGGGACAATCTGCTGTTGCTGCCGCCGCATACCAAAGCGGCGAGAAGCTATACAGCCAGTACGACAGGGAAACAAAAAGCTACGATGCAAAGGAAGGTATCACGCATATAGAAATTATGCTTCCTCCTAATGCTCCAAGAGAGTACGCAGACCGTAACACTCTCTGGAACGCTGTTGAGAAAATTGAAAACCAATGGAACTCACAGCTTGCCCGAAGATTTCATCTTATCATTCCAAGAGAGATACCACCCGACCAATATGTGAAGCTCGTCAAGGAATACTGCGACGAGTTTTTTGTATCCAAGGGAATGATTGCAGACATTGCCGTTCACGACCCAGACCCTCCCGGTCATAATCCCCACGCTCATGTTTTGGTAACAATGCGAGCGATGGACGAACACGGTAAATGGCTACCGAAAGCCCGAAAGGTTTACGACCTTGACGAGAATGGAGAACGCATCCGGCTTCCCTCCGGCAACTGGAAAAGCCACAAGGAAAACACCGTGGACTGGAATGAACGCAAGTACGGAATGGTATGGCGTATGGGCTGGCAGGACTTTCAGAACAAATATCTGGAAGCCAACGGCAGACCGGAGCGTGTTGACCTCCGTTCCTATGAAGCACAGGGCATTGACCAGATACCAACTGTTCACATGGGTCCTGCCGTCACTGCAATGGAACGCCGAGGTATTCAAACAGACATCGGAAATCTCAACCGAGAAATCCGAAAGACCAACAGCATCATGCAGTCCATCAAGAAGATTATCACTAATCTCCGTGAATGGCTTGTGGAGCTGAACGAGTGCCGCAAGGAACTGGCTGCGGAGCAAGCTGCATACGAAGCCAGTATGCTTCCGGCTCTGCTGATGAAGTATCTGGACATCCGCAAGGATGAACGAAAGGACTGGACACCCCACGGACGAAGCAAGGCAGCTTCGCAGGATTTGAAAAAAGTGACGGAAGCCATCGGCTATCTGAAACGCCAAGGACTTCATACCGTGGATGATTTGGAAGCCCACATTGAGAACTCCGGCAAGGAAGCCGCTGATCTCCGTGGACAAATGCGAACCAAAGAAAAGCGAGTAAAGACGATTGACACCATCCTGTTGAGCCTTGAAACCTACAAGGAGTGCAAGCCGATTTACGAGCAGTATCAGAAAATCCACTTCAAGAAATCCAAGGAGAAATTCAAACAGGAGCATCCCGAAGTTGCCAAGTTTGAACGAGCAAGGGCTGTTCTGAGTAAGCACCCCGAAGCAAAGACCACCACAGCAAAGGAACTCAAAAAAGAGAGTGCCAAGCTGATGGAGGAAATCACAGAGCTTCGTGTTCCCCTTGAAGCAGTCCAGGCAGACTTGCAAAGGCTCAAAGATATTCGCTATTGGGTACGCAAGGCAACGCCCGGCACGGAAGAAAGCAAGGAAGCTCCGCAGAAGCAATCCATCCACGAGCGACTGGCTGACAATTCCGAAAAGCAGACCAAGCAGGAACAGAAGCCCCAGAGAAAACAGAATATGGAACTCTAACAGGCACTTGCCATTTTCATTGTGAAATGTCGAGTGCCTTTTTTCATTTCCCAGAAAGGATGATGCAATGAATGTATTTGAAGCAGTAAAACCCAATGTTACCACCCGACAGGCGGCTGAGATGTACGGTATCAAGGTCAACCGTCACGGCATGGCAGTCTGCCCGTTTCACAATGACAAGAACCCAAGCATGAAAGTCGATAAGCGTTTTCATTGCTTTGCCTGTCAAGCTGACGGAGATGCAGTTGATTTTGTTTCCCGTCTGTTCGGACTGCCGAGCAAGGAAGCAGCTATGAAACTGGCTGATGACTTCGGTATTGCCTATGACAGCAAACACAAGCCGACAGTCAAGCCGAAAATCCGTGAGCCTACTGCCGAGCAGCTTTATCAAAAAGAGGAAGCACACACCTACCGAGTGCTTACCGATTATTTTCATCTTCTGCGAAAATGGGAGACCCAACACGCACCGCAAACGCCGGATGACGAATGGCATCCGCTGTTTGTGGAAGCCCTGCAAAGAATGAGCTACATCGAATATCTCCTTGATATTCTGATTGATGGGTCTCTGGAAGAAAGACAGGCTCTTGTAGCGGAGCAAAGAAACGAGGTGACGAAACTTGAACAGCGATTTGCAGAAAGAAGAACTGAGCCAAGCCATAGCAGAAGTCCGAGGAAGTCTGGACTTGACCGATAACGGAGCAATCAAGAACAGCATCCGAAATTGTCTGACCGTCTTTATGCAAGACCCACTTCTGCAAGGAGCTATCAGCTACAATCTTCTGACCGAACGAGTGGACATTGTAAAAGGGCTATGGTGGAAAAAGCAGACCGCAACGCTGACGGACACAGATTTGAATTACCTTATGCTCTATCTGGAAGATAACTATTCTCTGACCAGCGAGAAGAAAATCCAAAAGGCAATCTCCATCGTTGCTGACAACAATAAGTACCACCCCATCCAAGACTATCTGAACAGTCTGGAATGGGACGGCACAGAGCGCATCCGCAAAGCTCTGACCCGATACCTCGGTGCAGATGACAGCGAGTATGTCTATGAATGTCTGCGACTGTTCATGTTGGGAGCAATTCATCGAGTATTCAAACCGGGCTGTAAGTTTGAAGTGATGCTTTGTCTCGTTGGTGGGCAAGGTGCAGGCAAGTCCACTTTCTTCCGACTGCTGGCAGGTAGGGACGAATGGTTTTCCGATGACCTCCGCAAGATTGACGATGAGAATGTTTTCCGTAAGATGCAGGGACATTGGATAATCGAAATGTCGGAAATGATTGCCACAGCCAACGCCAAGAGCATTGAGGAAATCAAGTCCTTTATCAGCAGACCGAAAGAGACCTATAAAGTACCGTATGAGACCCATCCGGCAGACAGGCTCCGACAATGCGTGTTTGGCGGCAGCTC
>ENA-OPCX01000375-OPCX01000375.1-human-gut-metagenome-genome-assembly--contig:-NODE-375-length-23476-cov-4.933649_pt1 | contig 23476 bp, 14 predicted proteins | sample MGYA00241570_ERZ501491 | MGnify/ENA primary metagenome ERZ501491 (study PRJEB25962, sample SAMEA2042620) | human gut metagenome | biome: human gut; feature: human-associated habitat; material: faeces... | reverse complement strand
CTGCCAGTGGCGGTAGCGGCGGCTTAGGCGTTACGCAGTCGTTGGTGGATGCATTCTTTATGGAAAACGGTCTGCCTATCAATGATGATAATTCCGAATATGTGGAAACAGGTTATTCTGTTTCTGATGAAACTCGTGATAATACAGTGTGGGATACGGAAGTGAACGGAGGAGCGATAAGCAAGAAAAATACTTATAATATGTATTGTCATCGTGAGCCTCGTTTCTATATTACGGTGAGCTATAATAACTCTTATTTCACACAGGAAAAGCGTGTATTTAATTTTTTCAATGGAAGCGCCGACAATCCGCATACCCATGATGCTCCACAAAACGGTTATTTGATACGTAAAAAAATCTCTCCGGACTTAAATGTAAAACAGGGTACTTATAAGTATCGTCCGGGTATTGTCTATCGCTTGGGCGAGGCTTATCTGAATTATGCGGAAGCATTGAACGAATCCGATCCGGGTAATGGAGACATTTTGGTCTATCTGAATAAAATTCGTGAACGTGCGGGCATTCGTCAGTATACCACAGGTGCTACGGATGATAATTTTATTCATGTTGATTTGAACGACCAGGCGGAAATGCGCAAGTTGATTCGTGCCGAACGTCGTGTGGAATTGAGCTGTGAAGGAATCCGTTATGATGATCTTCGCCGTTGGAAAGAAGCGGAAAATGTATTGAACGGTGATTTCTACGGAATGAATTTCAGCGGAAAAGATAATTCTTCTTTCTATGTACGTACGCCTTATCTGAAACGGGTATACAAGAAAGCCTATTATTGGTTCCCTATCCATCAGTCGGAAATAGATAAGAATGATAAACTTGTTCAAAGCCCTTATTGGAATTAACGGTTAAAAATGCAATTGATTATTATGAAGAATACGATAAAAAATATTCTAATGACATTACCCTTTGTAATTATGGGCTGTCAAGATGAAACGGAACGGATAACTTTGGATTCCCCACAAGACACGATGGGACTGAAAGTTTCTTCGAGTGATGTGGTATTGAATCAGGATTTGGGTAATGAAGAAGCAATATCCTTTACATGGGGAAGTGCTGCCAATCGAGGAGAAGGAACGAAACTCACATATTATTTTAAGATGGATATGGCCGATAATAACTTTGAGACTTCCATCGCAAAAGTAGAAATTCCGGAAGGTGTACAAAGTATCAGTTATACGCACAAGGAGATGAACGCTTTATTGAACGGGTGGAAGGTAACAGCGGGAGAAACCGCCATGTTAGAGGCAGAAATCATAGCTGAAGTTTCAGGAGGTAGTGTATATATGAAACCGGAAATATCCAAAGTGCAGTTTTCGGTGACAGGTTATTATATTGCGGCGAGAGATCTTTTCATTGTAGGTAGCGCCGTTGAAGGGATGGATGCAACTAAAGCGCTTAAAATGAACGAGGTGCTTTCCGAACAAAAATATGAATGGGGCGGACATTTGAAGCAAGGTGACTTTAAGTTCATAAAGAGCCGGACAAGTCTGACACCTTCTTATACAAGAGGCGCCGATAATAATACATTGGTTTATAATGAAACGGATGATGGTACGGAAACATTGTTCCACATAGATACGGAAGGGTATTATTTCATTACTGTCGATGTGGAGAAATTAACTATTGCAAGTGAATATCCGGAAAATAAATATGAAAAAGTTTGGGCGATAGGTGATGCTACTCCGGCAGGTTGGACTATTATGAATGCGGTTGGATTGACGAAAATTAATAATATACAGTTTGTTTATGAAGGGGATTTATATGGAGGACATTTAAAGTTTCCGTTGGAATTACGTGAGGATTGGAATATACCTTATTTGATGCCGAAGACGCATGATACAGAGCCTGGCGGTGATAATACTATGGAGTATGTAGAGAAAGAAAAAGTAGAAACTCATGATTATCAATGGAAAATTACAGAATCTCAGGCAGGCAGTTATAAAATAATTTTGGATACTTATCTGATGGAAATAACATTTGAAAAGAAACCGAAAATAGAAATACCTGATAATCTTCCTATTAAAGCTGTTTGGATGACGGGTGACGCTACTGTAACCAAATGGAATACACCATTTAAAATAGCTTTCCTGTATAATCCGGATGAAAAGGAAGGTACGTTTGTATGGGAAGGACATCTCGACTCAGGAGAAATAAAATTTCCCCTGAGTAATACTGAAGGTTTTGAGTGTGATTATTTGATGCCTGAGGTAAATGGTACTTCAGTTACCAATGCCCTGAAAATGGTACGTAAAAATTATCCTGATAATACAGATGAGAACGACTATAAGTGGAGAGTGGATGAAGCCGGGAAATATAAGATATCTCTGAATGTGATAGATATGACAGTTAAATTTGAAAAACTACCGTAATACCAGGTAATTATGATAAAAATATTTATTATACAATTTTTATTGATTGTGGCATCCCTTTTTGGGGGATGCCAAGATGAAGGAACCGGATGGACGCCTGATATGATTCCTGACGAGAATTTGCCGTCTGATGATGATGATGACGATGAACAGGTGTATGCACCTATCAGTTTGAACGCTCCTTTATATTGGAGTGTATATGAGTATGCCTGGGTAGCCGAACAGGCCGGTAGTAATACGAATATGCCTGAAGTGACTTGGGATGCGAATATTGATTGGGTATCGGAGAATCTTCTGCCTTATGGTTACGGTATGATTTGTACGGACGGCTTTATGTCAATGACAAACGATCCCAGTATTGATCCGGGTGGGTATATGACCCATTATGCCGGTATAAAACTGACGGATTTAGTAGCTAAATGTAAGGCCAAAGGTTTGAAACTGGGTGTTTATGATAATCCGTTATGGGTACACTGCTCGTATGAAACGGTAGTAAAAGGTACGGAAGGTATTACAGTGGGGAGTTTAGTGTACAATTCCGCCAAAGATGATGTTCTTTATCCGGATAAAGGGGATGTTTTTACTTGGATAGTTCCCAGTCATAAAGGCGCTAAGGAGTTTATTGATGGCTTTTTTAAATATTATAAGAAAATAGGAGTAGAGTTTATCCGTATGGACTTCCTCTGTCTGTTTGAAACGGCAGATGGTGCCGGCGGAATGCCCGGTAGAGGATATGGACGTGAAGAATACGAACTCGCTCTGAAGTATATTTCCGAGGCCGCCACAAAGTATCAGGTATTCACTTCGCTTGTGATGCCCAATCTGAAAAATGATGCGGAGTTGGAGAAGAAATATGGTAATATGATTCGGGTAGATGCCGATACAATGAAAGGCGGGTGGCAACACTTTGCAAGCAATGGCCCTACATGGTTCAATCCCAATGGATGGCCGTCTACCTCTAATATGTTTACCGGCCTTATCAGTTGGTCGCACATTGCGGGAAGGGGAAAGGTAGTGCTGGATGCTGATTTTACCCGTTTGAATACATTTGATACGGAAGGTGAAAAACAGAGCGTGATTTCTTTGCAACTGATGGCGGGTGGTCCGATTGCCGTAGCCGATCAGTATAATACGATTGTCAGCGGTGATTTAAAGTTTTATCAGAATGAAGAATTGCTGGCTTTGAACAAAGACGGATTTGTAGGAAAACCTTTGTCGGATGATTTGTGGAATGCAAAAAATCAAATATGGTACGGACAGATGTCCGACGGAGACTATATCGTAGGTTTTTTCAATAAAGAAGATAATGAATACGACCGTACACTCGATTTTTCTGAAATAGGCATTGAGGGCAAGGTAAAAGTGCGTGATTTGTGGAAACATCAGGATGAGGGGGAAGCTGAAACTTCTTTGAGTTATAAGATTCCCGGGCGTTCTTGCAAGATTGTACGTCTGACAAAATCTGAGTGATAATGAAAGTATAATAAAACAAGTATTGTCTTGTTTGAGAAATTCAGGTAAAAATAATGATATGATAAAGAATTTGAATATGAAACTGTTTTTGATGGCATTGACATTCTTTTTCGGAGGATGCGAGGATAAGGGTACAGGCTGGACACCGGATATGATTCCCGATGATCCCGTGATAACTCCCGGTGATGACGCTGATACGGAAGGAATACATACTTATAACGCCCCTCTCTATTGGAGTGTTTATGAATACTGTTGGAAATTGGAGCGCAGAAATGAAGAATTGGTCAATGCCGGTGGGCAAGGACAGGCTATTGATATGTCTGAAGGTTCCTGGCAGAATATAATCGACTATGTGGCGGAAAATCTGCTTCCTTATGGTTACAATATGATTTGTACGGATGGTTTTATGGCGATGGATGGTACTTCCGAGCCCGATCCTACGGGATATATGACGAAATACGGATCGGTAAAACTGAAGAAACTTTCGGAAATGTGCAAGGCTAAGGGACTGAAATTGGGTGTCTATGACAATCCTTTGTGGATACATGGTCCGGAAGAAACCATTATAGAGGGTACTGATAATATTACCTTCAAGGATTTGCGTTATAAGCAAGGTGAAGATAATGTACTTTATCCTGATGCCGATGATGGCTTCTGGTGGGTAGTAGCAAGTCATAAAGGCGCTGAGGAGTACATCGACGGTTTCTTTAAATATTATAAGAATCTTGGTGTGGACTTTATCCGTATGGACTTTCTTTGTTATTATGAAAACGGATACGACCGCGGTATGAATGCCATAAAAGGTAAAGGGTACGGACGAGAGAATTATAAACTTGCTCTGCAATATATCTGTAAGGCTGCAAAGAAATACGGTGTATTTACTTCGTTGGTAATGCCCAATATGCATGAGGATGCGGTTCTGGAGCGCGAGTATGGTAATATGGCGCGTATCGTTGGTGATACGTGGAGCGGTGGCTGGCATCATGTGTCTAATTCCGATCGCGGCAAAGTATTTGAAGATTGGCCCAGTTGTGGCAATATGTTCGATGGCTTTACGCACTGGTCTAAATACTCCGGACGTGGTAAAATGATTATGGACGGTGACTTTATCCGCTTGAATACATTCGGTTCCGATGCGGAAAAGGAAAGTGTCATTTCTCTGCAACTCATGGCGGGCGGTCCGGTAGCGATTACCGATGTGCCGGGAGATAGTTTTGCCAATTCAGATTTGAAGTTTTGCCAGAACGAAGAAATGCTGGCTTTGAATAAGGATGGTTTTGCCGGTAAACCTTTATCCGATGTTTTAAATAGTACGAACAGTCAGATATGGTATGGACAGATGACAAACGGTGACTGGGTGATAGGCCTGTTCAATCGCGAAGATTCCAAGCAGTTTCGTTCGGTGAAATTCTCCGATTTAGGTATTGAGGGTAAGATGAAAGTGCGTGACTTGTGGAAACATGCAGATGAAGGAGAAGCTGATAACTTGAATGTGGAACTTGAGGCGCATGCCTGCAAGATTGTGAGGTTGACCAAACTCTGATTGTCTCACTTATGAATAGATAGAGAAATATGAAAAATACAATTAATATAGTGTTATTTCTACTTCTGGCAGCAGTGGGGAAAGCGCAGAATCTTTCCTCACCGGACGGTAATTTGTTACTGAAGACAGTAGTAGAAAGGGGAATTCCCTATTACGAGCTTTCTTACAAAGGTAAAGCTGTGCTTGCACCGAGTCGTCTCGGATTGGATATTAAATATGAACGCGGATTAATGAACGATTTCAGTGTGAAATCGGTACAGACGGATTCATTGGACGAATCGTGGAAACCGGTATGGGGTGAGCAATCGCTTATCCGTAACCATTATAACGAAATGCTGCTTACATTGGAACAAGGTTTCAGCGGGCGCACGTTGAATATACGTTTTCGTCTCTTTAATGATGGTTTGGGATTTCGTTATGAGTTTCCCGAACAACCTACTTTGAATAAGTTCGTTATCAATGAGGAACTGACTCAGTTCAATTTGGCGCATGATTATACGGCTTTTTGTATGCCGGGTGATTATGACACCAATGAGTTTACCTACACCACAGCTCCTCTTTCTCAGATACGTGAAGAGATGCCTAAACAATCCGTGGCCATGAAGTCGTATGAAGCGAAATCGGCGGGTGATTTGATAGTACAGACACCTCTGATGCTGAAAGGGAGTAACGGATTGTACATTAATATCCATGAAGCTGCTTTGGTGGATTACGCAGCTATGGAATTGAATGTAAATGATAAGTCTTTTTGTTTGACTGCCTGCTTAGTACCGGATAAAAACGGTGATAAAGGTTTCTTGCAGACCCCTTGCTTCTCGCCTTGGCGCACAGTGGTAGTAAGTGATGACGCAAGGAATATCCTTGCCAGTAAGCTGATTCTGAATCTGAATGAGCCTTGCGGATATGCAGATACATCTTGGATTAAGCCGATGAAATATATCGGTGTATGGTGGGAGATGTTTATCGGGACAGGGAAAGATTGGGCATACAGCAGTTATAATCGTGCAAAACCGGGAGTGACCGATTATAGCAAGCTGACTCCTAATGGGCGTCATGCGGCCAATACCGATAATGTAAAAAGATATATTGACTTTGCTGCCAAACATGGTTTTGCCGCCGTATTGGTGGAGGGATGGAACGAAGGTTGGGAAGACTGGACGGCTTATACTAAAAATCGCCAGTTTAGTTTTACTTCTCCCTATCCGGATTTCGATGTAGATGAATTGCAGCGGTATGCCCATGAAAAGGGGGTGCGTGTAATGATGCATCATGAAACGTCTGCCAATGCCGCTGATTATGAACGACAATTGGATGATGCTTTCAAATTTATGGTGAATCATGGTTATAATGCAGTAAAAACGGGTTATGTAGGCCCTATAATTCCGCGTTGCGAATATCATGCTTCGCAATGGATGAATAATCATTATATCCATGTGGCAAAGCGCGCAGCGGATTTTAATATTATGGTAAACAGTCACGAAGCTGTACGTCCTACGGGGTTGTGCCGTACTTATCCAAACTGGTTGGCGCAGGAATCTGCCCGTGGAACCGAATTTGAATCAATGGGCGGTAATCCGGTGGATCACACTACTATTTTACCTTTTACCCGTTTAATGGGCGGACCGATGGATTATACTCCGGGTATTTTTCAGGGAGATTTGAGTTATTACGAGAACGGTTATAAAAAGGATCAGCAGGCACGTACTACATTGGCCCGTCAATTGGCTTTGTATTGTACTATGTATAGTCCGCTTCAAATGGCTGCGGATTTGCCTGAGAATTACGAACGTTTTATAGATGCATTCCAGTTTATCAAGGATGTGGCGGTAGATTGGGATGAAAGCAGGTATTTGGAAGCCGAACCGGGTGATTATATCACTGTAGCACGACGTGCCAAAGGTACAAATAATTGGTTTGTAGGCTGTACGGCCGATGAGAATGGGCATGTATCCAATCTTAAACTTGATTTTTTGATTCCCGGTAAGAAGTATATCGCTACTGTTTATGCCGATGCAAAAGATGCCGATTGGAAGAAAAATCCGCAGGCTTATGTTATTCTCAAAGGGATTGCTACTTCCAAAACCAAACTGAAACTTAGGGCGGCTTCGGGTGGAGGCTATGCCATCAGTTTGATAGAAGTGCAAGATAAAGCAGAGTTAAGGAAAATGAAAAGTTTACCAACTAATATTTATTGAAAAATGAGACGAATAGGATTATGTAAATTCAATGCTTTACTTCTCTTGGCAGGACTATGCGTGATGGGCAGTTGTGCCGAAGACGAATTACCGGCACCGATGAAGAAAGCGCGGACTGTGGTAAAACTTACGGCAGATTGGTCGGAATGCTCTTCGGCAGCACCGGCGAAATATATGGTGCGTATAGGCAATGAAACACAGGAAGTAACCGGTAATGTAAATAGTTTTTTATTGCTCTCCACAAGTGATTATGGCATGGTGGCGTATAATGAACCGCAAGGAGTTAGTGTTAGCGGTAATATAGCTACCCTGAATACGGCCGCTACAAGGAGTGAGGGAAGTTCTGTCGTTACAGGTAATCCCGATGATTTATTTTCTGTTTCGGAGGATTTAGTACAGGATGAACTACTTGCTTTGACAGGAGATACATTGCGGCTGACTGTAAAGATGCAACAGCGTACACGTCAAGTTAATATAACAATGGATACCGATGTGGAGAGTATTAAATCGGTGACAGGTATGCTGGATAATGTAGTTTCGAGTATAGACCTAACTACCGGTGAACTGCTGAGTGTGGCTAAAGCTTCTGTCAGTTTTACTGCGTCACCGGTAGCAGAAGGTGAGGCAAGTATGCGGCTCAAAGGTACTGTGCGTCTATTGGGGGTATCTCAAGAAAAAGCCCAGCGGCAGATAATGACGGTGGAGATAACTAAAGAAGATGAAACAACTGAGACAATAACTACCGACCTTACTGAAGTATTGTCTAAACTTGACGAAGGCGGTAATACGCCGTTGGATATAGAAGGAAGAGGTGGGTTCAACGGTAATGTCATAAATTGGGTTGTGGAAGAAAAAGGAGATTTAGATTGGTTAAAATAATTAAGAACTTTAAAGACTTAAGCAATGAAAAAGAACACATGTTTTGTTATGCTGGCTGCTTTGATGATGGCAGGTTGCAGCAATGAAATAGAAGAACAGGTAATGGATAGCAGACGGGTACCACTGCAAATAAATGGTGATATCAATATGCTGATGACACGTGCGGCAGATGACCATTGGGATGAGAAGGACGCTATCGGTGTGTATATGGTAAGTGCAGAAAATAGCATAGTAGGTGATGTAAGTAATTATCGTTATGTAGTAATTGATAAGAACAATGGTAATTTTTCTCCTGACGGGGAAACTAATACGGCTTATTTTCCCGAAAGTGATGATGTTGTGAATGTAGTGGCTTATTATCCGCAAGGAAATGTAGTTGAAAATAAATTATCGTTGGATTTAGCTAATCAGGATGAGCAGCCACGTATAGATTTAATGTCAGCAAAAGCAGAAGGTGCAAGTAAAAGTACTCCTATTATTAATCTTGGATTTAAACATCGTTTGACTAAACTTTTTTTTGAAATAGAAGGTGATGTCAATACCGATGGTATATATGCTGCAATAGGCAATCAATATACTGATATTCAGTATGATATTTTGAATGATAAGTTGTTGATTGCTGATGGGAGTGAAAAAAAAGACATAGTTATGAAATATTGGAATTTGAGTAATTATCGTTTTACAGAAGCTATTGTGTTACCCAATGAAGAAAACAATAGTGCAGAAGATCGTAAATTGACATTTCAATTGAATGAAAAAATATTTAATGCGACGATTAGTAACAGTACTACATTTGAAGCTGGTAAGAAGTATACTTATAAAGTTAAATTTGAAACAACTCCTTCAGGAAATATAAATGTAAGTATTACAGGAGTAAGCATTAAGAATTGGGACGATGGTGATATAAGTGATGATAATATAATAGTTCCTGGAACATTGAAATTTGATAGATTATACTTGGCAAGTGGTTTCACGGATTGGGGACGGCCGTATGAAATGATGAAAAGCGCAGATGGGAAAACCTTTACTTGGACAGGAAATGTAAAAGATGATAACCAAGAAATGAAATTTGCTCTCCTTCAACAAAGTATTATTGGAGATGTACAATTAATGCCTAATATGAATGGAACAACTAATAAAGAAGTAGAATTAAATGTGGAAATGAATGCATATCCTGTGATATATTATGATAATGAATCCATTAAACGTGATAATAAGTGGGTGATAAAAGAAAAAGGTACATATACTGTCACTGTTAATGTGGAAACTATGAAAGTAGAAGTGGAAAAGTTAGATGTTGTTTATTTGGTTGGAAGTGTTTTATCAGTGGAAGAGGGTGAAAATCAAAACAATGGTTATGATTTGAAAAGAGCTCCCTATTTTACAAAGATAGATAACGATAAATATGAATTGATAATCAACTTGCATGAGGGTGACTTTAAAATACTCTCCAAAATAGAATATACTAATACTAATGATGATTATTATGCTCCTGAGGCAAATACTCCATTTGTAACAGGAAGTAACATGAATGTAGATTGTCGTCAGGAGAATGGTAGAGATTACAAATGGCAAGTAACTGAAGCCCAAACCGGTACTTATAAACTCACTCTGAATACTTCCGAATTGGAAAATGTAACATTAACCGCAGAGAAATTATAATCAGCAACAACTGAATCAACAGGGTGAAATAACAGTTTTCAGGATTTTATAAAAAACTTATATCCTCATTCATAAATACATGTCTATATTAACGGAATAATCTATGAATGAGGATATTTTTTGTACTATTAAAAGCCTTTTAATAAAGGCTCATATAGTAAAGGGGCGGGGAGGTATAATCAAGGAATAGACATAGGTTATACAAACTGTCAGTTAGTGATATGAATTCAGATAAATCATACAGATTTATTTATTATTTACTTAAACAGGTACTTTTGAATATGAAACAAACTTTTCAAATGATAGTATTGGTAACTTGTGCGTTGTTTATGGCACTGACGGTGCAAGCGCAGAATGCTACCAAGGTTTACCAACAGGTTTCTCCGGACAATAATGTCCATCTTTCTTTTGAACTGCAAGAAAAAGGCAAACCCTCTTATTCTTTACAATACAAGAAATCTCAGGTTATCAATCCCAGTACCTTGGGCCTTGAACTGAACGGGCAGGAAAGCTTGCAGGAGGGATTTGAAGTAGTAAATACCTCTACATCTTCGTTCGATGAAACTTGGCAACCGGTGTGGGGAGAGAATAAGGATATACGTAATCATTATAACGAACTGCTGGTGGAACTGAAGCAAACATCGACCGGCCGTTTTATGAATCTTCGTTTCCGCGTGTACGACGATGGGATAGGCTTTCGTTACGAATTCCCTCAGCAGAGGAATTTAGTCTATTTCGTTGTTAGGGAGGAACATTCGCAGTTTGCCATGAGCGGTGACCATACTGCATGGTGGATTCCGGGAGATTATGATACACAAGAATATGATTATACGGAGTCTAAACTTTCCGAAATCCGCGGGTTGCTGCAAGGCGCTGTCAGCGGTAATGCTTCGCAGACTGTTTTCTCGCCTACCGGTGTGCAGACTTCCCTTCAGATGAAAACGGCCGAAGGACTTTATATCAATTTGCACGAGGCTGCGTTGGTTGATTATTCATGCATGCATCTTAATCTGGATGATAAGAATTTAATATTCGAATCATGGCTGACTCCGGATGCGGTAGGAAACAAAGCATATATGCAGAGTCCTTGCCATACTCCTTGGCGTACGGTGATGGTGAGTGACGACGCACGGAAGATATTGGCATCGAATCTTATTCTTAACCTGAATGAGCCTTGTAAATATGAAGATACTTCTTGGATTAAGCCGGTGAAGTACATCGGTGTGTGGTGGGAAATGATTGCCGGTGGAAAGCCATGGGCGTATACTTGGGATATTCCTTCGGTGAAACTCGATGAAACGGATTATACCGGGGTGAAACCCAACGGGGTCCATCCGGCTAACAATGCTAATGTAAAGAAATATATTGATTTTGCCGCCGAACATGGCTTCGACCAAGTATTGGTGGAAGGCTGGAATATTGGTTGGGAAGATTGGTTTGGCAATTCTAAAGATTATGTTTTCGACTTCCAAACTCCTTATCCCGATTTTGATATTAAAATGCTGAATGAATATGCTCATTCAAAAGGGGTGAAACTGATGATGCACCACGAAACATCATCCTCTGTACGTAACTACGAACGGCATATGGAAGCGGCTTATCAGCTGATGAATAAATATGGATATAACTCGGTCAAGAGTGGTTATGTGGGGAATATGATTCCCCGCGGAGAACATCATTACGGACAGTGGCTTAATAATCATTATCTGTATGCTGTGACTGAAGCTGCGAAGCATCGTATCATGGTTAATGCCCATGAGGCAGTACGTCCTACGGGACTTTGCCGCACGTATCCAAACCTGATTGGTAATGAGTCTGCCAGAGGTACGGAATACGAGGCTTTTGCCGGTAACAAACCTTTTCATACCACTGTGCTTCCGTTTACTCGTCTGCAAGGCGGCCCGATGGATTATACCCCTGGTATTTTCGAAATGGATATGAATAAATTGAATCCCAACAGTCATTCTCATGTAAACTCCACTCTTGCGCGTCAACTGGCATTGTATGTCACTATGTATAGCCCTTTGCAAATGGCTGCCGACCTTCCGGAGAATTACGAACGTTTTATGGATGCTTTTCAGTTTATCAAGGATGTAGCGGTAGATTGGGATGAAAGCCGTTATCTTGAAGCCGAACCGGGACGTTATATTGTGGTTGCCCGTAAGGCTAAGGGAACGGATAATTGGTTTGTAGGCTGCACCAGTAACGAGGACGGTCATATTTCAGCATTGAAATTGGACTTCCTTGATAAGGATAAGAAGTATATTGCCACTGTCTATGAAGACAGTAAGGATGCCCATTATCGAACTAATCCTCAAGCTTATACCATTCGGAAAGGAATTGTATCGGCCAAATCTGTATTGAAAATGAAAGCAGCGCCGGGTGGTGGTTATGCTATCAGTATCATGGAAGTTACGGATAAGGCTGCAATGAAAGGAGTGAAGAATCTGAAATAATATTTTAATTGAAACATTGAATGCCCAATGAATGGATTTAAGAAATCTTCTTCTCAAAAGAAACCCTTGTTGCAAGGGTTTCTTTTGAATTTTAAAAAGGGGAAAACAATTATTTGTTTGGTTGCCCTACTAATGCTGGCAACCGCAAAGACTTCAGCGTCCGATAATAATCCGGTTGCCAATCCTGAAGCGGTGGTGATTTGCGGAAAAGCGCGCTTCACTGTTCTTACACCGGAGATGATTCGCATTGAATACAGTGCTAAAGGTATATTTGAGGACCAAGCTACGTTTACCGTAACCAATCGTAGACTGAAGGTGCCACGTTTCAGGAAGAGAGAAGACAATACGTATTTGTATATAGTTACCGATAAGGTAAGGTTGAAATATCGCAAAAGTACAAATCCGGTGACAACTCCTGCCTCTCCTGAAAATCTGACCATAACTATCGATAACAATGGATGTGAGTCTGTGTGGTATCCCGGTAAATCAGATTCGTTGAATCTTAAAGGTACCTGCCGCACTCTTGACGGAAGTAATGGAGATAATAAGCGTGCCGAAATGGAGAACGGATTGATATCACGTTCCGGATGGGCTGTCATAGACGATTCATGGGCTGCCATACGCTCTGACGGTGGGCGTTCTTATGCTCTCCGGCCCAATGCGGATATGGAGTTTGACTGGTGGGCGGAACGCTCCGATACGGATGCTCTTGACATCTATTATCTGGGTTATGGTAATGATTATAAGAAAGCTATTTCCGACTACACTAAAATTGCGGGTAAGATACCATTGCCGCCCGATTATGTATTCGGATATTGGTATAGCAAATACTCTGCTTATTCGGCAGATGACTACCGCCGGATTATGTCTGAAATCGAGGATAATAAGATTCCTGCCGATGTAATGATTCTGGATATGGATTGGCACTGGAACGTAGGAAATGGACAATCCGGAGATAAAGGTGGTTGGACAGGATGGTCGTGGAATACCAATCTGATTCCGAATCCTAAGGGCTTGCTCCGGGATATCCATGATAATAATTTTAAGATTGCCCTTAATCTTCATCCTGCCGACGGTATAAACAAGAATGAATCGCCTGTCTATTTTGCGGCAATGAACTCGGAACTTAATGGTAAGTATCTTAACGACAAAAAAGATAATATCTCTTGGAGCATTGACTATACGGATTTTACAAAATCATTCTTTAAAAATATCATCCGTAATCACGAAAGTGAGGGAGTTGACTTCTGGTGGATTGACTGGCAGCAACATCTTACAAGCAATGATACTTACGGATTGAGTGAAACATTCTGGTGCAATCATATATTCTTTAACGATATGGTGAGAAAACGTACAGACCGCAGACCTGTAATTTTCCACCGTTGGGGAGGCTTGGGCAGCCATCGTTATCAGATTGGTTTTTCGGGCGATGCTCTTATAAACTTTCAGACTCTTGGCTTCCAACCTTATTTTACGGCTACAGCTTCGAATGTAGGGTATGGCTATTGGGGGCACGATCTTGGCGGACATGCATTCACAGATGAGAGTATTGTAAATGATCCGGAACTTGTACTTCGTTGGATACAATTCGGAGTGTTTACACCGATTTTCCGTACACATGCGACAAACGATGCACGCATAGAACGTCGAATTTGGAAATTTGATAATTTTCCGACGATGCTTGAGGCGGTACGGCTTCGCTACTCGCTTTTTCCCTATCTCTACACTATGGCCCGTAAAGCTTATGATACCGGTATATCTGTTTGTCGTCCTCTGTATTATGAATATCCGGAGAGTGAGGAAGCTTATGTTTATGAGAACGAGTATTTTTTCGGTGATGATATCCTTGTAGTTCCTATTACTGAAGCTGCTGTTGATGGTATCAGTGCCAAGGAAATCTGGTTTCCTGAAGGAAAATGGTGGAGCGTATCTACCAATGAACTTATTGAGGGACCGTGTAAAAAGGTTATGAATTTCACACACGAGCAAATACCCTATTTTTTCAGACAAGGGGCTATCATACCCTACAACCCTCCTACTGTAATGAATGTTACCGAACGTCCGGATAATCTAATCCTGAATATTGTAGCCGGTTCTGATGGTGAAAGTTCTTTATATGAAGACAGTGGAAATAATAGTGATTATGCCACTATGTACTCTACAACAGCTCTGAAACAAATAGCTGATGGAAATAGAGGTAAGTATATTATTTCTGCACGTCGGGGTAATTATAAGGGTGGCGTGTCTGTACGTTCATATACGTTGCGGATATTTGATACTGCCGCACCCGTATCCGTAAAGGTGAACGGTAATACTGCTGTATCGTATGTTTATGACAAAGATAAAAGATGTACTACGGTAGAGGTTCCTGCCATAAAATGCTCCACAGGAGTTAAAGTTGAAGTTATCTATTCGAAAGAATAGATAACTTCAAATCTATTTTTGAATACGCTATTGTCGAAAGATATTTTTCGGCAGTTGCATTTTTTATAATGTTCGCTTTTGCGCGGACAGTTGTTCGGAAATGAACACAGCTTTGTTTTAGATAATCGTTGATTTTCAGTTGTTTATAAGTTTGGCACAGCAATTGACTATATATAGCCGAAGGCGCTCGGCAAAGAAAGCCTGAATAACTCAAACTAATAATAACAATAAAAACATAACGATTATGAAGACAAATGTAATTCTTAAGGCAGTGGTAATGGTAGCGGTAGTAATGGCAAGCGTATTAAACTTCTCTGCGAATGCAATGAATCCTACGGATTACGTAAAGAACGAGGAAATGAGCGGCGAACTGGTAACAGCCCGGACAATCTTCCGTAATGAGGATGGTTATTTATTCCGTCACCTGCGTTATACTTATGGCTATGACAATGAGAGTCGTGTAATCAGCAAAGAAGCTTCCAAATGGGACAGTGTAAAAGAAGCGTGGGTTCCTTACTTCAAGCTGGATATCGAATATACGGGTGATGAGGTTTCTTTGAGCTATGCCCGTTGGAACTCCAAGGACAATGCTTACAATGATAATATTGAAACCAGCGTTTACGAACTGAATCACAATGACGCTACTTTGATGCTGGCAAGTGTGAAATGAGACATACAGGCATAAAAAAAGGAGTACCGCTGTACTCCAACCTTTGTTAACCTTAAATCTAATACTATGAAAAACACATTGCAAAGGTACGGACTTTTGGGAAATCTCCAAATAAAACAAATAAAAAAGTGTGTTTTATAACACGTTTTAGCAAAAATACCCACTTTGTTAAGGCTTACTAAGGATTTAAACCCTCTACATACGTATTTTCTAAAAAAGGATTATCTTTGTCCTGCTTAATCAAATTACATTAAAACTCTAAACAGATACCGCTGTGAACGAAGATATTGTCCTTACCCCGATGATGAAACAGTTCCTTGATTTGAAGGCGAAACATCCCGATGCCGTCATGCTGTTTCGTTGTGGCGACTTCTATGAGACTTATTCCACCGATGCTATTGTAGCTTCTGAAATTTTAGGCATTACCCTGACAAAGCGTGCCAATGGCAAAGGGAAAACGATTGAAATGGCCGGTTTTCCTCATCATGCGCTCGATACGTATCTGCCCAAGCTGATACGTGCAGGCAAGCGCGTAGCCATTTGTGACCAGCTGGAAGACCCGAAGCTCACCAAGAAACTGGTGAAACGCGGTATCACCGAGTTGGTAACACCGGGTGTGTCCATTAACGACAACGTACTGAATTACCGGGAAAACAACTTCCTTGCCGCCGTTCACTTCGGTAAAGGCGCTTGCGGCGTGGCATTTCTGGACATCTCTACGGGTGAGTTCCTGACCGCCGAAGGGCCTTTCGACTATGTGGACAAGCTGTTGAATAACTTTGCTCCGAAAGAAGTGCTTTTTGAACGTGGCCGTCGGGGAATGTTTGAGGGTAACTTCGGCAGCAAGTTCTTTACATTCGAGCTGGAAGACTGGGTATTTACGGAAACCACCGCCCGCGAGAAGCTGCTGAAACACTTTGAAGTAAAGAATTTGAAAGGATTCGGCGTGGAACACCTCAAGAACGGTATCATTGCTTCGGGGGCTGTCTTGCAGTACCTCATTCTGACGCAGCATACGCAGATAGGGCATATCACTTCGCTGGCGCGCATAGAAGAAGACAAATACGTCCGCCTGGATAAGTTTACGGTGCGCAGCCTGGAGCTGATGGGCAGTATGAACGACGGCGGCAGCAGCCTGTTGAACGTGATAGACAAAACTATCAGTCCGATGGGAGCCCGTCTGTTGAAGCGCTGGATGGGGTTCCCCCTGAAAGATGTGCAGCCCATTAATGAGCGATTGAACGTAGTGGAGTATTTCTTCCGCCAACCCGACTTCAAGGAACTGATTGAAGAGCAGCTGCATTTGATAGGTGACCTGGAACGTATCATCTCCAAAGTAGCCGTGGGGCGTGTCTCTCCTCGTGAGGTGGTTGCCTTGAAAGTAGCCTTGCAGGCAATCGAGCCCATTAAGGAAGCCTGTATGGATGCCGATAACGCCAGTCTGAACCACATTGGCGGGCAACTGGACATCTGCCGCGCCATTCGTGACCGCATCGATAAGGAAATCAACAACGATCCCCCGTTGCTCATCAATAAAGGCAGCGTGATAAAATCCGGCGTGAATGCCGAGCTGGACGAGTTGCGTCAGATAGCTTATTCCGGTAAGGACTATCTTTTGAAGGTACAGCAGCGGGAGAGCGAACAGACGGGGATTCCCAGCTTGAAGATAGGTTATAACAATGTGTTCGGTTACTATATCGAAGTGCGCAACGTGCACAAAGATAAAGTGCCGCAAGAATGGATTCGCAAGCAGACGCTGGTCAATGCCGAACGCTACATTACGCAGGAATTGAAAGAGTACGAAGAGAAGATACTCGGCGCCGAAGACAAAATACTGGTACTGGAAACACAGCTTTACACAGAGCTGGTACAATCGCTGAACGAGTTCATTTCCGCCATTCAGATTGACGCGAACCAGATAGCGCGTCTGGACTGTCTGCTTTCCTTTGCCACCGCGGCCCGCGAAAACAATTATATCCGTCCCGTAATCTCCGATGACGAGGTGCTGGAAATACGCCAGGGACGTCATCCGGTCATTGAGAAGCAGCTTCCGATAGGCGAGAAGTACATAGCGAACGATGTAATGCTGGACAGCAGCACGCAGCAGATAATCATCATTACCGGTCCCAATATGGCGGGTAAGTCGGCGTTGCTCCGTCAGACCGCTTTGATTACGCTTATGGCGCAAATCGGCAGCTTCGTTCCGGCCGAAAGCGCGCATATCGGTTTGGTGGACAAGATATTTACCCGTGTGGGAGCCAGCGACAATATCTCCGTAGGCGAGTCTACGTTTATGGTGGAGATGAACGAGGCGGCGGACATATTGAACAACCTTTCTTCCCGGAGTCTGGTGCTCTTCGACGAATTGGGGCGCGGTACTTCTACTTACGACGGTATTTCCATTGCGTGGGCTATTGTGGAGTATATCCACGAACATCCGCGCGCCAAGGCGCGCACGCTCTTCGCCACGCACTACCATGAACTGAATGAGATGGAAAAGTCCTTCAAGCGCATCAAGAACTATAACGTGTCGGTGAAGGAAGTCGACAATAAGGTCATTTTCCTGCGCAAATTGGAACGCGGCGGCAGTGAGCACTCCTTCGGTATCCATGTAGCCAAAATGGCCGGTATGCCCAAAAGCATTGTGAAACGCGCCGACGATATCTTGAAGCAGCTTGAGACGGATAATCGTCAGCAAGGTATATCGGGCAAGCCGATGGCCGAGGTGGGAGAGACGCGCGGCGGTATGCAGCTCAGCTTCTTCCAGCTTGACGACCCGATATTATGCCAGATACGCGACGAAATACTGAATCTCGATGTCAACAACCTGACGCCGCTCGAAGCGTTGAATAAGCTGAATGACATTAAACGGATAGTCAAAGGAAAGTAGCCTGCGATATAGATTCTGTTTCAAAGGATGGAACGAAGTATTCCCCTGTGGGGAACAAAGTGTTTCGCCCGGTGGAACAAGAAGTTTCAAGGCATGGAACTTTCAGTTTCCTCAGGTGGAACTGCCGGTTTCATGCCTTGAAACTTTTTTAGTGTTGCGGGGATGTTATTTTCCTGCCGTTTTCTTGCCGTAGAAGAACATGAAGTAAACTCCGATAAGTATGAACGGAATACTGAGCCATTGTCCCATATTCAGCGCCATTGTCCTTTCAAAATCCACCTGGTCTTCTTTCAGGAACTCGATGAAGAAGCGGAATACGAATATTTCTGTCAGGCAAAGGCCGAAGAAGAAGCCGCGGTGATAGGGTAGGGAAGCTTTCTCCCGCTTCTGCTGCCCGCGCTTGTATAGGTAGACCATGCCCAGGAAGAAGATGAAATAAGCGATTGCCTCGTAGAGCTGCGCCGGATGGCGGGGCAGCATGTCTACCCGCTCAAAGACGAACGCCCAGGGTACATCGGTCGGCTGGCCGATAATCTCGGAGTTCATCAGGTTGGCAAGGCGGATGCAACAGGCGGTGACAGGTGTGGCTACGGCTATCATGTCCAGCACATCCATATAGTGCATCTTGGTTTTGCGGCAGTACATCCAGAGGGCGATAATCAGTCCCAGCGTACCGCCGTGACTGGCAAGTCCTTCGTATCCCGTCCATTTCCAGCCGCCGTCCGGAAGGAACTTCACGGGGAGTATCATTTCCCAGAAATGGTTCAGGTAATAATCCGGCTGATAGAACAGGCAGTGTCCTAATCTCGCTCCTATCAGGATGCCGAAGAAGCAGTAGAAGAACAGCGGCTCGAATGTCTTTTCGTCGATTCTCCGGTCGCGGTATTGGCGGTGTACTATTACGTAGGCAAGAGCGATACCGACAACCCATAACAGGCCGTAATATCGGATTGGAAGGCTGCCGAAAAGGTTGAACAGTTCCGGGTTGGGATTCCAGTTGATGGAGAGGAGAGTCAGCATATTCATAAGTAGTAAAAATTAGTAAGTAAATGTTGAAATTCGGCTTATATCAAGGCTGTCTGTCATTCAGCGCGCAGCGAAGAACTTTTTTTCTTTTTCTCCCGTTTTCCCCTTACATCAGGAGAGGAGATTCCGCGCTACGCTCCGAGTGATAAAAACAGTATGGGATAATTAAGCGAAGGTATAAAATTATTTGAATTTCTCCGCTACCATTCTGTATGTGGGGATGTCAATTCCCTGTTCCTCGGCTGCCGTAATCATGTCGAAAAGTAATCCCTGCACTTCGCTTTGATGCCCGCGCGCCATATCTTTTTGCATGGAAGCGGTGCTTTCGGGGGCAAGTTTGTCGATGACCTTGAGGTTGTACTCTACGATGTCTTCCTTGAAGTCAATGCCCAGTTTCCGTCCCAGTGCGGCGCTTTCCTGTGAAAGTCCGATGAAGGTGTCGCGTACTTTTCCGGGTTTCTGTACTTCGCCCATAGGCACGTCGTAATAAGCGCCGGTTACGGCCATAGCCGAGATGAAAGACCATTTTACGAAAGTGTCGCGGTTGATGTCGGGAGATATCTCAGCTTTGATGCCGCTTTCCTGCAAATCGCGTTGCACGGCTTCCAATGTTTCACGGGAAACAATCGTGCTGCGGTGTGCTCCGTAGACGAGCCGGAAAATCTTTCCCATCTGCGTGATTTCTCCCCGTCCGGATACGAATCCTACGATGTAGATGCAGCCGTCGAGCACCGTGACGCCGGGGACCAACCGCTGGATACGGGGACCGGTTCCGTAAACATTCAGGATGGGGATTACCACTGTACGCTCGTGTGAGGCACGTTTGATGAGTTCCGTAATGGAGTCTACGGAATAGCCTTTGACGCAGACGAAGATAACATCCGCTTTGCCTTGGAATTCTTCTGCGGTAAATGCCGCCACTTTCAGACAATGTTCACCTTTCAAATCGGAGTGCAGTTGCAGACCGTTCCCGCGTATGGCGGCAAGGTGTTCGCCACGGGCAATGCAGGTGACGTCTTTGCCGGCAAGTGCGAGGAAGGCGGCGATGCTTCCGCCTACGCCGCCAGTACCGGCGATGAGGTATTTCAGAGGATGGGTTGTCATAACTGTAGTGTGTATGGTTAATGTTATTGAACGTAATTTTCTTTATTCCAGTTGCAATTGTTTGTTGAGTTTGGCGGTATATAGGGTGGTTTTCATTCCTTCGTTACGTTTGCTGAGCATCAGGAGGGTATTCTCGTCTACGTAGTTATCAATGAGAATAATTGTCTTTCGGGCTGATTTTATCAGATTGGTGGTAAAGACGTAGGCATCGAATATCTGCCCTTCAAAGAAGATGCCTTCTGCCGGGGGCAGGGGGTGCGGACAAAGAAATCTATCTTTTCTTCTGTCTTTGCAACACGTTGTTCCAATTGCTCCATGCGTTGGTTGACGGCGTAGCCTTTGAGGAGATATTCTTTGAGGACTTTTGTTGCCCATATTCTGAAGTCAGTACCTCTTTGAGACTTTACCCGGTAACCTACAGATATAATAACGTCAAGATTGTAATATGCTATATTACGTTTTACTTTACGGTTACCTTCTTGCTGAACTGTCAAGGAATACTTGACAGTTGAAATTTCCTGTAGTTCCTTTTCTTTGAATACGTTATTGGTATGCAAACTTATATTTTGCTTACTTGTCTGAAAGAGTTCTGCCATCTGTTGTTGTTTCAGCCAAACTGTGTCGCTTTCTAATCGGACTTCGAGCTTGAAAGTTTCTTCTGGTTGATAGAGTATTATTTTGCTTTTATCTTCCATGGTTTTTATTGGACTTTTCTGATTCTTTACTGCTTTCTTATGCAAACTTGTAAGTGTTTCTTACAAGTTTGCATCCTACTCAATTGTACTTTCAACCCTTAGTCGTCTGAGGTTTGTTACATGGGGAATTTGACTATCAATATACGCTGATCGGTTTCAATCGGCAATTCTTTATGTACGTTACACATTGAACCGGAAGTGCATAATGTCCCCATCCTGCACCACATACTCCTTGCCTTCCACGCCCAGCTTTCCGGCTTCGCGCACAGCGGCTTCGCTGCCATACTTGATATAATCCTCATACTTGATGACCTCTGCCCGGATGAATCCCTTTTCAAAATCCGTATGGATAACGCCGGCGCATTGTGGAGCCTTCCAGCCCTTGCGATAGGTCCATGCTTTTACTTCCATCTCTCCGGCAGTGATGAAGGTTTCGAGGTTCAGCAGGCTGTAGATAGCTTTAATCAAACGGTTGCAACCGCTCTCTTTCAGTCCCAGGTCTTCGAGGAACATCTGTTTTTCCTCGTATGTCTCCAGTTCGGCAATATCGGCCTCGGTCTGGGCGGAGATGATGATAAGTTCGGCATCCTCGCCCTTGATGGCTTCGCGCACCTGCTCTACGTACTGGTTGCCGCCGGCGGCACTGACGTCATCCACGTTGCAGACGTAGAGCACAGGTTTGGTAGTAAGCAGGAACATCTGCTTGGCGCATTGTTCCTCGTCGTCGTTCTGCGGGATGACGGTGCGGGCGCTTTGTCCTTGTTCCAGGGCATCCTTGTAGCGGAGCAGGAGTTCGTACTCTATCTTTGCAGCCTTGTCGCCACCCACCTTGGCTATTTTCTCTACGCGCTTGATGCGGTTTTCCACGGTTTCGAGGTCTTTCAGTTGCAGCTCTGTGTCGATGATTTCCTTGTCGCGCACGGGGTTCACCGAACCGTCCACGTGGACGATGTTGCCGTTGTCGAAGCAGCGCAGCACGTGAATGATGGCGTCGCACTCGCGGATGTTGCCCAAGAACTGGTTGCCGAGTCCTTCACCTTTGCTGGCGCCCTTCACCAGTCCGGCAATGTCTACGATGTCGCACACGGCAGGTACGATACGCCCCGGGTGAACCAGCTCGGCGAGCTTCGTCAGTCGTTCGTCGGGTACGGACACTTGTCCCATTTGGGCGTCGATTGTACAGAACGGGAAGTTTGCCGCTTGTGCCTTTGCGCTGCTCAAGCAGTTGAAAAGAGTGGATTTTCCTACGTTGGGAACTCGAGCTTTTTTGCCGATGGGAACAAAGACTTTAAGACCGTATTCCCGGCTTTCTTTCCATTCTTGTCTGCTGCCACCGCATCCAGCGTCATATTACTGCTGTGTTTCCGGCTCATATTCGCATTTCCATAGATACCACTGTCCAGAAGATCCATCAGCATATCCGTCTCATCCACACAGATCCCCTGCCATACTTTCGGATAATGCGCCTTCTCCGGATCAAACGTCAGATATTTCTCACCGATTGCAAATAATGCCGCAGCAAAAAGATCCGCATGTATCTCCCTACACTGTCTCAGAACCTTCTCCCAGTCAATCACATATCCATATTCATTGGCAAATAATATGATGTCGCATACCTGCCGGATCCCGAATCCACTGTGCAGGAAATGCTTGAACGAATGACAGATCAGATAAAACAGATGATCCGTGTATCCCATTGTCCGGATATCCGTTCCATCGATCCTGATATCAATCGCATCTTCATGTACATTATCGAAGAAGCGGTTCAGATCCCCGTATGCCTCTGATTCCGGCGGGAATAAACTCTTGTGGAGCTCTATGTAGATAAGGCTTCCCTTCTTCCCGTATGGTACTTCGTAAACCGATTCCAGTTCTTCCGCATCCATATCCTGCTCCGATGTCTGCATTCCATATTTGCGCAACAGATCGTGGCATTTTCTAAAATCCTCCGGCCGGATCAGCAGATCCTCATCTCCGGATATCCGATAATCCGGATTCGGATAAATGTTCCTGCACACGATCCCTTTCACCACTAACGGACAGATTCCGCTCTCTCTCAGATATCTGTAAAGCGG
>ENA-OPCX01000372-OPCX01000372.1-human-gut-metagenome-genome-assembly--contig:-NODE-372-length-23511-cov-3.673559_pt1 | contig 23511 bp, 17 predicted proteins | sample MGYA00241570_ERZ501491 | MGnify/ENA primary metagenome ERZ501491 (study PRJEB25962, sample SAMEA2042620) | human gut metagenome | biome: human gut; feature: human-associated habitat; material: faeces... | reverse complement strand
TTCAGCCCGTCAATATCGCTCGGATGCACACCCACGGCGGCATAGATGTAATCATACGCCTCCGCCAACGCGAGCGTCGTCCTCGTCGTCTCAATGGACGCACCGACGTTAATCACCCTCCCGATTCCCTTTTCCGGGAGCCCAGCTAATAATTGCTCTCTATCCTCATTAAATACTTCATCATCATAATGTGCATGTGTCTCAAATATCATTGTTTTCCTCATCTTCCCTGTTGCTGCATTGCCGTCTCTTTCATATCGCTGTCTGTCGGCACAGCTTCTGTGCGATTGCTGTACCGCCGGCTCAGCCGCAGTTCTTATAATAAAAGACTGCCAGCTGTGTGCGGTCTCGTAACTTTAATTTATCCAGTATGGTGCTGATATAATTGCGCACCGTACCCTCGCTCAAATACAATTTTTCTGCAATCTCCCGGTTGCTTAAGCCTTCTGCCACCAGTTCAATAATGCCCTGCTCCTTCTCGCTGATGTCGTAATCATGATAGGAAAAGCTGCCTTTTCCTGCCAGAAGCACCGGAATTTTTCCCATAATCTGTCCGCCGAATACACTCTGCCCGCCGTAGACAGCCTTGAGTGCCGGAACGATCGACTCAAAGTCCTGTTTCAGCAGATACCCCTTCGCTCCCATATTCAGTGCCTTTACAATGTATTCGTCATCGGAAAAGGTTGTCAAAAACAAAATTTTTGCCGCTTGATCTTCTTTTAAGATGCATTCAGCTGCATCCAATCCGGACATTCCCTGCATGCGGATATCCATCAGCAGAATATCAGGATGCTGCTCCCGATAAAGCCGGATGGCATCATCTTTCCAGCCGATCATTCTGCAGAAATATAGTGGTATCGTACATAAAAACAGAATTACAATGACGTATTTTGCTTTTGTTTTCATCTGAAAATTCTCCTGTTCTGCTCTATTTTTATACTTCTTCGGATGGTTCCAGCACCATTTTGCTATCTGCTGTATCCATTTCCGAAAATAACTTTTTGCCTTTCAGATCGTAATAATCTGTCTTATCTACCTCGACATATTCCGACTCACCATCCACAGTCTCTTTTTCTTCCTCGCTGTATGTTACCTGCAGGATTCCATCACTGACCAGTTCTCCTTTTTTTCCATCCTCAACGGTATATAACAGATTCCCGCTTAAATCATACAATTCTTTCTGATCGATCAGTAATGTCTTATCTTCCATGGAAAAAGATTCTCCGGCAATCGGATCGGCAATTTCTTTCATGGTATCCGCATTGATCAGGCAGACATAAAACTGATTATCTTCCCCATACATGGAAAGTGCAAGAACATTATCCTCGATGCAGCTTGTTGTAGTGGAATAATATTTAAAATACGGCGCATACTTTCCTGTATATTTTTTGATATCGCCTGTCTCCAGATCACACAAAAAATAAATGTCCTGGTCGTCCTGTCTTACCGTAAAAAGTGCATATTTTTTTGTCCAGTCGAGCAGAGTCGGATATCCGCCAAACGGGCCAAGATACTGACTCGGGATTTCAATTTCTTTTTCTTCTCCATTTCTTTCTATTTGTATTGCCAATTCTTCACCATTTGAATTTTGAAGGATATCATCTATATCTGTTTTTGTTTTTATTTTTTTACCATTAATTTTTTCTATTTTATCTCCTGCATATATACCTGCTTGTTCTGCTGTAAAATCAGGTATTGTAGAATCTACAACTGTAGATACATTATTTCCAATTGATGCCATTATTATAAAATATACTAATATACCAAAAACAATATTTACTGTTGCACCTGCTGCAACAATAGCCATTCTTTTTGGTATACTAGCATTATTAAAAGCACGTTCATCTTCTGATTTAGTATCTTCTCCTTCTAATCTTACAAATCCTCCTAATGGGATTAATCTTAATTCATATTTTGTTTCTTTCCCTTGTTTTGTCCAAACCTTGGGTCCAAATCCTATTGCAAATTCATGTACTTTTACTTTAAATAATTTTGCTATACAGAAATGACCAGCTTCATGAATTAATATTAAAAATCCCAATAAGAAAATTATTTTTATAGCATTTATTAAAAAACTTATCAAAAAGAAACCTCCTAGTTTAAATTAATACTAATAAAAAATATGCAAATGGAGCTATAAATATTATACTATCTATTCTATCTAACATTCCTCCGTGTCCAGGTATTAAATTACTATAATCTTTTATGCCTGTGAATCTTTTAATTGATGATGCTGCAAAATCTCCCATCTGACTTAATAAGCTTAAAATTAAGCCTATACCTGCTACCAATACATAGTTAATATTCATTCCACATAAATTATTAATTATTATTGTATATATTAATATCATTATTACAGCGCCAATGGTTCCTCCAACACAACCTTCTATTGTTTTATTAGGACTAATTTTACTAAATTTATGTTTTCCTATTAATTTACCGCAAACATACGCAAAAATATCTGTTCCCCATGATGCAAACATTACATACCATATTAAAAATACTCCGTTTTCTGCTGTTCTAATAATTGGCATAAACATTAAAAATATTACTATATAGCATATTCCAAACAATGTTACTGCTGCATCTATTATCGTTGTTTTCATCTTAGTTATTAGAATTTGCGCAAAACATAATAATATAGCTATTGGAACAACTGCTCCTATTATTAGCATTAAATATTCTCTTGGAAAAACATGTATTAATGCTATCGTTACACATGCTAAATAGCCAAGCCATGTTAATGGCTTCGCTTTATCACTAACTTTAAAAGCATGTGAATACTCATGAAAACTCATAGCTGCAATTATTGCAAATGCAATATCTATCACTATTTGATTTCCAAAAATAAGTACTAATGCTACTATAGGAAAACCAATTAACCCTGAAATTACTCTTTTTATACTCATTATTTTCCTCCAAATTTTCTATTTCTCTTTTGAAACTCCAAAATTGCATTATCAATGTCTTCTTCTGTAAAATCTGGCCATAACTTATCTAGAAATAGAAATTCTGAATACACGATTTGCCAAGGCAAGAAATTGCTTGTGCGCAATTCTCCACTTGTTCTAATAACTAGATCTGGGTCTGGTTCCCCTTTTGTATATAAATTATCCGAAATAGTTTCTTCTGAAATATTAGCTATATCTAATTCACCATTTTTTACTTGTTCAGCAATTCTCTTAACTGCTGTTACAATTTCATTTCTGCCACCATAGTTTAATGCAATATTACATGTTACTCCTGTATTATCTTTTGTTCTTTCTTCACATTTTCTTATGCTTTTTTGCATCCCTTCTGAAAGAACTGATATATCCCCTAATACTTTTACTTTTATATTTTCTGTATCTGCTCTTTTACTATAGTCGTCTAAATAATTTTGAAGAAGTAGCATAAGAGCACTTACTTCCTCTTCGGTTCTTTTCCAATTTTCTGTTGAAAAAGCATAAACTGTAATATATCCTAATCCTATTTTATTAGCATATCTAACTATTTTTTCTAGTGTTTTGGCACCTTCCTTATGACCTAGCTTTGCTGGAAGACCTCTTTGTTTTGCCCATCTCCTATTTCCATCCATAATTATTGCAATATGTTTTGGAAAATTATCTTTTTCAAAATTCATATTAAACTCCTTTTAAACTGTCATTATTTCTTTTTCTTTTCCATCTGTTAATTTATCAATTTCATCTATGTTTTTATCTGTTATTTTTTGAATATTATCTTCTGCCATTTTTAGTTCATCTTCTGTTATTTCAGAATTTTTTTGCTTAGCTTTAAATTCATCTATTCCATCTCTTCTTATAGAACGAATTGCAACTTTTGCATCTTCTCCCATTTTCTTAACTTCTTTTACTAATTCTTTTCTTCTTTCTTCGTTTAATTCTGGGAAATTTAATCTTATTAATTTTCCATCATTATTTGGATTTATTCCTAAATCTGATGTTAATATTGCTTTTTCTATTTCTTTTAATGCACTAGCATCCCATGGTTGAATTACAATTAATCTTGCTTCTGGTACAGAAATTCCTGCTATTTGATTTATTGGTGTTGGTGTACCATAATAATCTATTTTTATCTTATTTAAAACTGCTGGGTTTGCTCTTCCAGCTCTTATTTCTGCTAAATTTTCCTTATACACACTTATTGTTTTACTCATTTTTTCTTCTATTTTACTATAATCCATTTTAACCTCTCCTTTTTTGAACTTTAGGGACGGAGCTTAAAGTTTTAATTTTATATTAAGTTTCCTTTAAATACCGTCTTAAAAGTTTATTTTTTTAAATTTATTTATTATTTTACTATTGTTCCTATTTTTTCTCCATTTGCAGCTTTTACAATATTGTTTGGATCATCTATTCCAAAAACTACTAAAGGTATATTATTATCCCTACATAAAGATGTTGCTGTAGAGTCCATTACTTTTAAATCTTTATTTAAAATATCTAAATATGTAATTTCATCATATTTTACTGCATTTTTATCTATTTCTGGGTCTGCAGAGTACACAGCATCTATTGATTTGCCAAGTAATATTACATCTGCATCTATCTCTGCTGCTCTTAAAGCTGCTGCTGTATCTGTTGTAAAATATGGATTGCCTGTACCACAAGCAAATATTACGATTCTTCCTCTTTCTAAATGCTTAATTGCTTTTCTTTTTATATATGGCTCCGCAATTTCTCTCATTTCTATTGCTGTTTGAACTCTTGTATACACACCTCTTGCTTCTAAAGCATCTTGAAGCGCTAAACCATTCATTGCTGTAGCTAACATTCCCATATAATCTGCTGTAGTTCTTTCCATTTCGTGACCATATCTTCCTCTCCAGAAGTTTCCTCCACCAACAACCACTGCTATTTGTATTCCTAAATTAGAAACTTCTTTTATGGCATCACATAAATTTCCCACTACTTTTGCATCTATTCCTGTTTTCTTTTCACCTGCAAGTACTTCTCCACTTAACTTTAGTAGTACTCTTTTGTAGGGTTTATTACTTTCCAACTTTATACACTCTCCTTGCTTATTTAATTGACATGCCTGTTTCTTTCGGCAATTATTTTAGCAAGCTTATTCTATCATATAATTTTATGAATTTGTATAATTTTTTAATATTTTCTTAATTTTATTATTAATAAATATTATATGTGTGTAGAAAAATGTAGAATTATATATCTTTTTGTAACTGACTAGCTGGTTGTTATATCTTGCTTATTTTGTTCAATTGTAATATCATTACATGTATAAATCGGGAGGTATATATGGAAAAAAAGAGTTTATCTGAAAAATTAAAGAAAAAATATCATAAAGCTCTAGAAATAACAGATTTAAAGGATTTATTGTATAAGTCTGCTACTAGATATACGAGAAGGGCTGCTTTTAAATTAAAAGATAAAATTGGAAATATTTATAAAGTAACATATGAAAAATTTAAGCAAGATGTTATGGCTTTAGGAACAGCTTTAATTAATCTTGGCTTAAAAGATGAATATATCGCTGTTACTGGTAAAAACAGTTATAATTGGGCAGTATCATATTTAGCTGCTACAATTGTTGGAATTGTTGTTCCAATTGATAAAGAATTGAAATCTGAAGAGATCATAAATTTCTTAAATGTATCTTCTTCTAAAGCAATACTTGGTGATGATAAATATATTACTGAATTAATTTCAAAGAAAGCTGAAATAACTAATAAAAACACTTTGTTTATCAATTTTAATTCTGAAAAGGATACAAATACTTATATGTCTTATTCTTTACTTTTGGATTCAGGTTATAACCAATTAGAAGAAGGAAACAAAGATTTCGACAATATAAAAATAGATTCTGATGCAATGAAGATTCTTATTTTTACATCTGGAACTACTGGAAATGCCAAAGGTGTTTGTTTATCACATAAAAATATTGTATCTAATATAATGTCAACTTTTGGTATTGTAAAAGTAAAAAGAAGTGATCAAGTTCTTTCAATCTTACCTTTACACCATACCTATGAATGTACTTTAGGGTTTTTACTTGTAATTTATAGTGGTGGATGTATTAGTTATTGTGAAGGACTTCGTCATATAACAAATAACATTCTCGAATTTAAACCAACAGTTATTTTATGTGTGCCTTTACTTTTAGAAAAAATGTATAAAAAAATAGAAACTACGGTTCGAAAATCTTTGCCAGAAAAATATGCTAATATAGAAGGCGACGTAATTGCTAACTTGCCTTTAATTATTAAAAAGATAGTTAAAACCAAAGTTAAAAATTCTCTTGGTGGTAGATTAAGAGCTTTTATAGTTGGTGCAGCTCCTTTAAGTCCAGATGTTATAACTTCTTATAAAAATTTAGATATAAAATCTATACAAGGTTATGGACTTACAGAATGTTCACCTTTAGTTGCTGGAAATAATGATTTTTATATTAAACCAGATGCTGTAGGCTTACCTATTCCAAATGTTTCATATAAAATTGATAAACCAGATAGTTCTGGTGTTGGAGAAATACTTGTAAAAGGACCTAATGTAATGCTTGGTTATTATAAAGACGAGGTTGGAACAGCAAAAGTATTAAAAGATGGCTGGTTCCATACTGGTGACTTAGGTAGAGTTGACGACGATGGTTGGCTATATATTACTGGAAGATTAAAAACTGTAATAGTTACTCAAAATGGAAAAAATATTTATCCTGAAGAAATTGAACATTATTTAAACGAAAACCCATTAATTTCCGAATCTTTAGTAACAGGTCTTCCTGATGATAAAGATGAAGAAGTATATGTTAATGCACAAATATTCCCAAATATTGATGCAATAAAAGAATATTTAAAGGTTTCTATTCCTCAAAAAGAAGAAATATTTGCTGTTATTAAAGATATCGTTTCTAATGTTAATAAAAAATTACCAAATTATAAACATATAAAATCTTTTATTATTAGAGATGAAGAATTTGAAAAGACTACTACTCAAAAAATTAAGAGATTTGGTAAAAATGTTGAGAATAATAAATAAATATTTATTTTGGGTGGTATCTTGAATATGGTATATGATATTGCTCATTATAATCTATTCATTCAAAAGCCAACTGCTAAGCAGTTGGCTTTTTTATATTTAATCATCCATTTCAGAATTTTTAACCCCTTGTTCTATCATTTGTTTTTCTTCTTTACTTAATTTATCTTTTAAACCTGGAATAGTAAGTAGTTCAGTCAGCCAATACACCCATATCCAATCTTGACTTCTGTATGCTTCAGAAATTGCACTGCTATATGCATTATATATAAAATCACAATTCATTTTTCTTAATCTATCTCGAATTGTTACATATCCTGGCCAATTCGCATCTTGAAACCATTCCAATGCAAGCGGTAAATATCGTTCCAATTCTTTATCAGTATGACTTGCTATTATCTTTGCACAATTTTCCCATACTCCTTTATTTTCTTTTGGTTGGAAAAATACAGACATATTTTTTACTTTTTTTCCTTCTTCTATTCCCAGTTCTTGAGTTTTTAAATCATTGTTCGCTATATATTTATCGTCTATCATATTAAAAATTTGATTAATATCCATATTGTCACTTCTTTCTCATTTTATTTATTATTCTTTTTTCATCTTCTGTTAAATAATTATATAAGTCTTTTTCTTTTAATAAGCTAATTAAATTATTTAGCCATTCGTTTTTTTGTTCTTTATCAGCTTCTTTTATACAAAATCCATATGTTTTATACAAATCTGTTTCTGGTATTTTTTTAATATATTCAAAAATAATATCATATCCTGGCCATTGTTTATTTTCTAACCAATGCAATAATTCATAATGATATCTTGAAGTTTTTTCTTTAGTTTGGCTAACAATTATCTTCGCACAATTTTCCCAGATTTCTTTAGTTTCTAACGGTCTAAATAATATTGACATGTATTCTATTTTTTTACCTTCTTCAATTCCGCTTTTCTTGAATATCTTTATCATTTTTTATATTTAGCATTTCAAATAATTCATCAATTCCATAATTCATTTTTAATTACCCCCAAGGCGTCCATCTAATAGTTAATTTTCTCAATGTTGTAGTCCAAATTGAACCTTCCCCAGCTCTCATCCATTCTTCCATTGTTGCATTTGTAGGTTTCACAGAAACGTGTCCAGGTTTATCTATAGTAGCATACAGTATTCCTGTGGCATTTACATCTTCAATTGTCGTTTCTATAGATTTTACTGTAGGAGGAAGTAAACTAAAAGATAAACCATCTTCATCTTTGTTTCTTTTTGGCGTCAAATTATGTGGTGTAGGATTTCCCCATCTATATATTTTAGTTTTTGTGTTCTTTTTATTTGTACTCGTTTTTGTATTAGTTTTAGTTATAGTTTGTTTCTTATTATTTACTGAACTTATTACACTAAAATTTTTCTGTAAGTTTTGTGTTATTTGAGGTAATGTATACACTATAAGTGCAGCTATAACTATTGTTCCTATAAATGTAGCTATAGAAAATGCCTCACCTTCTCTATCCATATAGATTATTGGATTATTGTTACAATACATATACATATTATGCTGTAACATATTATTACCTGTAGCCATAAAAGAATCTTCATTTATAAATCTTCCAATTTCAGAATCATAATATCTATTATTTAAATAATATAATTCTGTTTCAGAATCATATCTATATCCTTTATATCTATATTCATTAATGTTTCCAATATGTTTATTATTAGTAGTTACATCATTATTATTTTCATCTTTAACACTAATTAAATTTCCACAAGAATCATAACTATAACTTGCGACCTTCTTAAATTCCTTATTTAGTATCCCTATTATATCATTTTGTCCATTTCTTATATAGTAATATTGCTCATCATTATATGTAAATCCTATCAAATTATTATTTTCATCATATTGATAAAATAATTTATCTCCATTTCTGTCTTCAAAAATTACAATGTTTCCATCCAAATAATATTTAGTTGTTTTTCCATTTACTGTTTTCTCTGTTCTAATTCCATCATCATTATATTTATAACTGATATTTAGATTTTTATCATTATTCACTAATGTTGAAAGTTCTCTTCCGTTTTGCCATGTATATTCATTTCCATTATAAGAAATTATATTACCAACAGCATCATAAGATATTTCCTTTCCATCGTAAGATGTTAACTGATCTTTCCAATTTGCATTATTATATATATATTCAATGATCTTTGTAGGTTGTATTGTAATTTCTTGTTCTGTATAGTCATATTCTTTTTTATTTAGTAAATTTCCTCCTCCATCATATTCATATGTAATTGTTTTGTTTTGTTCTTTATTGTTTTCTCTTATTAATTGACTTAGTTCATCATAACAATATTTTACCACCATATTATTTCCATTGTAAATTTCAGTTATATTGCCTAATTCATCATAAGTATATCTTATTTCATCTTCATTTCCATTTTTTATTGATTCTAATAGTGTTGTAGTCCTATTAACTTCTTCTGCATTAATATATTTAAATTCTGTTTTATATGTTCCCCCATCATTATTTAAATTTTTACTTGTTATTCTTAATAATCTGTCATAACTGTTTGTCTGAATGGTATCATCAAATGATAAGCTATTTAAATTATTATCACCATCAAAATTATAACTTATAGTATAGTCACTGTTGTCATAACTATATTTCACTTGATTAATATTATTATTTAAATCATATTCATAATTTATCTTAAAATTATTACTATAATCTATACATGTGACTCTGTCTGCTAGGTCATATGTATAATTAGTTGTAACTCCAATTGAATTATCTGTAACTGTCTTTAAATTAGACCTTGAATCATATACATATTCAATATTTCCAGTTATTTTTTCTTTTTTTACAACTCTATTAAATCTGTCATATTGATATTTAACATTCTGACTATTTCCATATATTATTTCTTCTATATTACCATTTTTTGCCCCGTATTTTGTTGTTTTCATTAATTGATTTCCAATATATATATCCTTAACATTTCCAAATCCATCATAATTATAAGAATATTGTGTTCCATTATGAGTAATAGTTTTTATATTGTCATTTTCATATGTATATGCATTACTATATTCTTTTTCTCCAACTTGTCTAGTTATTTTTTGTAAATTATCGGTTTTACTATCGTATTCATAATTTGTTGTATTTCCTTTTGCATCAATTTCTTTTAATGTTAATCCTCTATTACTATCATATTCAAAGTGACTCTCATTACCTAACTGGTCTTTCATACTAGTTAAATATCTTCCGTCTTCTGAATATTCGCCTGTTGTTTTTATATATTTTCTTTCTTCTGATGGAATAACTTCTTCTAGATAAAACTTTTGAGCATCAAAATTATTTATTTCCCAACTCCAAATGTTTCCCCCATCTTCAGTTGAAGCACCTTCTACATCTAAACATCTTTTTCCATATGTAAGCCTCGGTCTAATACTGTAACTTCCATCTCCTGTTGGTACAAATTCAAATTCTTGAGCTATATTTGGTTCACTGCTATTATTATAAATCTTTACATTTGTACCTTTTTCTTCATTCATATTATCTATGTCTATTGCATAATTAATATCATTAGCAGACAAAATTTTATAATACCCATTTGTCAACCTTTTTAATTTCCACTTTTGTGTATCTAATTCATTAGAATCTTGTTGTTCTACATTTGTTCCATTTATTCCTATGTATTTATTACTGTGTTTAGCTTTTATTTTATATGTACTTCCAGCATCAATATCAAACATATCCACTTTTTCTAAATAAAATTTCTGACTTTCTTGATTTGTTATATCATAAATTTCACACTTTCCTCCGACTTCTTGCGAAGCATTCTGTATTGTTAAACATCTATTTCCGTTTTCTAATTTAGTTTTTATAGTAAAAGTTCCATCACTATTTTTATATATTTGCCAGTTTTGAGCTTGATTATTTTCTCCATTTTCATATAACTGTAATAAATTATTATTACTATTTATACCATTTGTAACATCTAATACTTTACCCTCATTACTTGCTAAATTAACTATTTTATAAACGCTATCAGAAATTCTAACGATTCTCCATAATTGCCTTTTCTCATTAGCCTTATATTCTTGTTGTGTCACTTCTGACCAATTTGAATTATAATCTCCGGAAGCCTCTACATATAAACTACTATTTTTTGCTTTTAATCTATATACTTCTCCTGATTCAATTATCTCTTTGTCTACTAAAGGATAATTACCATTCACATCATATAACCTTAGTTTTTGAGTAGATTTACCTTCCCACTTAGCTAATATTATATCCGTTCCATCTGCCGCTGTATCTTCTTTTAACGTAATACAATAATCATTACCTTTAGCTTTACTAACAATTCTTATTGTTCCATCACCATTATCTATGGCTTTCCAAAGTTGGTTATCACCCAAATGTTTTTCGTATTGCTGAATATTTAATTTATTTACATCTACATCAATAACTTTATTAGAATGCTTAGCAGTCAAGAAATAATATCCATCTTTATCACTTTCTGCTATAAATTCTTTATTTGCATATCCTTCTACATATTCCCACTGTTGTATAGCCACTCCGTTTCCTGTTTCTACACTTCTTACGTCAAAAACATTATTATTGCTTGCAAATTGAATATTATATGTTTTTCCATTTTCTAGCATAGTTGCCTTATTAGTTTCTTCTACTTTAGATTCAACTACATTACCATAGTTATTGTATTTATAACTATACTTTTGTCCAGAATTATTATATGCTTTATTCAATCTATTTCTATCATTAAAATCATACTCATATGTAAATTTGCCACCCTTTGCATTTAATGATGTAGCAATTTTTCCATTTGAACTATAATTATATGTACTATCTTGTTTTGCTTTATCCACAGTGGATACTATATTACCATTACTATCATATTGATAACTTGTTCCTTTATCATCTTTGAATAATCCAATATTATCCCAGAATGTATCATTTGCACCATAATTATTTATCAAATGAATATCTATAGATTTGTAGTCACTATCAGCTATAAGTTCTTTTGACATATATTGCCAATGAGGGGTATCTGTATTCACAAAAGAATCAAACCATTGAGTAGTATTATCATTCCTATTTATTGCAACTGTTACTCTTACACTTTTTCCTCCTGTACCTTCTTCTTGTAATCCTAATGATTTTACCCAATATGATAGATTATATACATCACCTTTTTTCCCTGAAATGTTTACAGATTGAAATAATTTTCTTTCATCATATGCAGTTCCCCAAGTTTTATATACATTATTATTATCAACATTAATAACACAATCATTACCGTCAACATAAGCAATTTTACTCCAATTGTCTAAACCATTATCAAAATATGGATTTTGTATCAAATTTCCAGGAGTTTCTTTAACTGATATTAAATTTGATTCTAATAATAATTTGTTTTTTGTTGTTCCTTCATTTCCATATTCATACATTTTACCATAAGCATTGTTTACATTATTTCCTTCTTTTCCGAAATCTCCTATACTTATAGTTTTCCCTGAATTATTAAATGTATAAACATTTGTATAACCTTCTTCATTAGTAAACTTCGTTGTATTATTTTCATAGTTAATTTCTAATGAAGCTCCTTCTTCATTATTATTTCCATATTGCTTTATGTTCTTTACTCTATTTACTTTTTGCCTATAATAATCATATAAAAAATATGAATTGTCTATGTTCTGTGCTTTTGTTAATAAATTCAAATAATCATATTCATACCAAGAGCTCTTTCCATCTGGATATTTTATTTGAACCAAATTTCCATTTCCATTATAAAAATATTCTGTTCTTCTTCCATCTAAATCTTTGATTGCTGTAAGTTTACCATTATTATATTCTAAGTATAAAGTCGCCCCTGATGCATCTATTACTGAAGTTATATTTCCGCTTCCATCAAAATTAATGGTTATTTTTTCCTTATTAGCATCTTCAATTTCATATAATTGCCACCTATCATTTATTTTTCTGAAACGTTGTGATGTTCCTAAATTATCCACCATAGTAAAAACATCATTTTCTAGTGTTAATCTTAAATTTAAATTGTCTTCATCTAAATATGTATTATTTGATTTTTTAAAATAATGCTCTGTACCATCTTCATCTAAAAATCTAGCATATTCAGTATTATTAATATTAACCAGATTAATCTGCTGTTTATAGTTTAGTTTGAATCCCCTACCAACTTCTGAATCATCATTTCTGTTGTTAGTATTATAAATATGAGAAATACTTGCGGTAAGTCTTTCTCCGGGTGTATTTACATCATTGTGTAATAGTGTTACATTTCCATTATAGTCATTTGTATTTACCGTTCCTGCTCTTCCTATATCTTGTGCATGATAACTCATATTACTCTCTAATCCAGTTTGATTTCTGTATACAATCTGTATCATAGGTCTTCCTTGCATATATGCAGAATGAGTATTTGCAGATACAAAGTATGCATCTGATTGATTATAATTGTATGTTTCTATATTGTCCTTTAACATAATTCCATAATTGTTTCCATTTATATACCAATCTTTTACTATTGATGTTATATTAAAATAATTATATTTAAATGGTGAATTTTCATCATATTTATATTTTATGTAATCGGTTATATGAGAATCATAATTATTATTGCAATTATCCCAAGAAGCCCATTCTTCTTGCCAATCTGCAGTCATCTTATGTACATTTATTTGCATTTCATTTTTTGATGGTGTCCATTCTTCTGTATCTGGATAGTTACAAATATCTAACATTGCTGCTACTACTTGATCTCCAGCCCTTAATTCTGGCAAATTAAACTTTATTAATCCTCTTGGTGCATTTTTTAACCTATTGTTACTTCCAATCCTTATTATGTGTGCTTTATGTCTATTAGGAGTTCTTGAATCTCCTTTAAATATATACGTATCTTGAATATCACTATAATCTAATGAAGTATTTATTGTTGGATCTATAGTTATTGGAAATTCCCTTTCTTTATCTTCTAACCACTCCATGTTTGGAATAATTTCAACTAAATATCCATCTCCTTCTTCCTTTAAATTTACTTGAATATCAGTAGACTGCTCTAATTTATTATCAAACATATATGGAGCTTCTATTATATATATTAACTCATTTGTATTTTTATCTTTTACTAATATTTCTTTATTCTCGTTTAATGACATTTTTAAATTATTTGTTTGATATTTAAATACATATTTTTCATTAATAGCTTCTTTGTTTTTTATAATTATACTTTCTTTTACAGATTCAGATGTATTAGAATATATTAAATCTGTATCGTCTATAATATTTTCATATTGGATTTCAGAAAAAACTTTTTCCTGATTTATAATTTCTGAGTTTTTTTCATTTCTACTATTATATAATTCATTCAATTTATTGCTATTTTGTCTGATATTTTTATCTTGCTTATTAATTTTTGCTTGAGTTTTATTTATTTTACTTATCCCTTTATCAATTTCATAATCATTCTTCATGATATTATTTTCAGTATTAATTTTATTTTCTAATAAACTATTACTCATTAACTCCCTATCATTTAGGCTATCCTCATTTTCTATATTATCTTCTTCTGTATTTTTTTCATTTTCCACTATCTGCCACTTAAGCTCATAATTTTCTTTTTTTATTGTTGCAATTTCAGAATTCTTTGATATTGATTTTGCATATTCAATACTATATGGACCTTCTCTATTTTGTATTTTTTCATTGTTTTCAATTAAACTATTGTCTATCTCTTCTAATTTTCCATTCTTTTCATAGTGTATATTTGTTGAATACATCGTAACCATCTTACTTCCATCACTCATCAAAAATGTTTTCTCATTTAAGGTTCTTTTTGATACATCTTCTCCTAATATCTCTCTTGTGGTTACTTTGTCCGCCTCTCTTTTGTTTTCTCTTTCGTTTAATTCCTCTGTACTTAATTTTGAACTACTTTTAGCTTGACCAAAATTAAAACTTATAGCATTTACAAAGCTATTATTTGATGTAACAGTTACAGTAATTATTAGTAAGATTGCTATTATTTTAATCTTAATCCATTTTGCTTTTTCACTTCCTTTCATAGTATTACTCCTCCTTTTAATTTATTTAAAAAGACAAAAATGTCTTCTTATCATGAAAAAACTCGCCAATGTCTTTCACATTAGCGAGTCGCGCAATAATAAAATGTAGTTTTTTCCTACATTGTTATTAAATTTACAATTTTTTAATATCCCCTTAATTTTCATATATATTCCCTTTATTTCAAATAAATTAATTCAGTTTATATATATCATATTTCTACATTTTAAGCAATAAAATAACCAATAATAGCAAAAATAATTTTACAATTATTGGTTTTAATAAATTCACTACGTCTTCACTAAAAAAGGGATTTAAGGAACGTCCCTAAATCCCCTACTAGGACCGTCCCCAAATCCCTGCTAGGAAGGCCCCAACTTCCTATCTTTTTATTCAACTTTTCCAAATTTATCAAATGGCCAGAATCTAAAAAGAACTATACTTTCTATCTTGTCTTGTGGAATGCAACCAAATGCCCTACAATCATGACTTTCTTGTCTATTATCTCCCATTGCAAACACAGTTCCCTCTGGTACTGTAAAATCTACTAACAAACCACCTTCAGCTTCTGTCCTTACACTAGAAGATAAATAATCCTCTTCTAATTCTTCTCCATTAACATATACTTTTCCATTTTGAATCTTAACATGTTCACCTGGTAAGGCAATTACTCTTTTAATATAACTTACTTTTCCTATTTCTAATACATTATGAACAAATTTATTATCTGGTTCTTCATACCTTGCAGTTGGAGATTCTTTAAATTCTGCCTCTGTTAAATAATCTTCAGTTGGTGCCTCAAAAGTTATAATATCTCCTCTTTCTGGTAGTTTATGAGTTAAACGTATTGTTCTATTTAATATCAATCTTTGACCTTCTATTAATGTTGGCTTCATAGAAACAGATTGAACTTGAGTCGGTGTCATTATGTAATATCGTATCCATAGACCTAAAACTACCGCTACAATAATACATATTACCCACTCTAGAATATTTTTTAATTCTTCATTAATATTCATATTTTAATAATTGCCTCCTAGCTTATACTAGAATTGCAATGTTTCTTTAATTCTCTTCATTGCTTCTTCTGTATTTTTTCTTTCGCCAAATGCTGTTAATCTAAAATACCCTTCTCCGCTTGGTCCAAAACCAACACCTGGTGTTCCTACAACATTTGCTTTTTCTAATAATAAATCAAAGAAATCCCAAGATTTCATGTTATTTGGTACTTTAAGCCATATATATGGTGAATTAATTCCCCCATAATATTCTATACCAACTTCATCTAATCCTTCTCTTATTATCTTCGCATTTTCTAAATAATATTTAATATTTTCTCTTATTTCTTTTTGTCCTTCTTCTGAATAAATGGCTTCTGCTCCTCTTTGTGTTACATATGATACTCCATTAAATTTTGTACATTGTCTTCTGTTCCACATTTTATTTAAGCTAACTTCTTCTCCATTACTTGCTTTTACTTTTAATTCTTTTGGAACGATTGTATATGCACATCTTATTCCTGTAAAACCAGCTGTTTTTGAAAAGCTTTTAAATTCTATTGCAACTTCTTTTGCTCCATCAATTTCATAAATAGTATGTGGAATACCCTCTTCTGTTATAAAAGCTTCGTATGCAGCATCATATAAAATAATAGAATTATTTTCTTTAGCATATTTCACCCATTTAGCTAATTCTTCTTTTGATATAACTGTTCCTGTTGGATTGTTTGGGAAACATAGATATATCATATCTGGAACTTCTTTTGGAAGTTCTGGTGTAAAATTATTTTCTGCTGTACATGGTATGTAAATAATTCCTTCATATTTTCCTGTTTCTTCGTTGTATTTACCTGTTCTTCCAGACATTATATTTGTATCTAAATATACTGGATATACTGGATCTGTTATTGCAACTTTATTATCTACATCAAATAAATCTACAATATTACCACAATCACATTTAGCACCATCTGATACAAAAACTTCATCTGGTTCTATTTTTACTCCTCTTTTTTCATAATCATATTTTACTATTGCATTTCTTAAAAAATCATATCCTTGTTCTGGACCATAACCTCTAAAAGTATTACTTGCTCCTTCTTCTTCTACTGCTTTTTTCATTTGTTCCAATACTTTAGGAACCAAAGGTTTTGTTACATCTCCTATTCCTAATTTAATAATTTTTTTATCTGGATGTTCCTCCTGATATTTTGCCACTTTCTTAGCTATCGTAGAAAATAAATAGCTATCTTGCATTTTTAAAAAATTTTCGTTGATTTTAATCATTTTTTGCCTCCTAAGAGTCTTTAATTACAGAATTTCTAGTTAGAAATTTCTCTTATTATTTTATATTATTTATATGTTTTATTGTCAATAGTATGTACAAAAAAAATAAAAGAGTATATAATGCTGCAAGAGGTGAAACAAATGAAGATTAAAGATATTTTTAATAATGTAAACATAATTGAATCTGTTGGTAACTTAGATACAGAAATTAATAATATTTCTTCAGATTCAAGAGTTATAGAAAAAAATGATATGTTTTTTGCAATAAAAGGATATGATTTAGACGGAACTAAATTTATAGCTAGTGCTGTTCAAAATGGTGCCTCTGCTATCGTTATTGACGGAACATGCAATATTACAGATTATGAAGTACCAGAAAGTGTAGCAGTAATTAAAGTTCCTAATATTCGTCATACACTTGCAGTAGCTAGTTGTAATTTATATGATAATCCATCAAAGAAATTAAAACTTATAGGAGTTACTGGAACAAAAGGAAAAACTACATCTACGTATATGATTAAATCTATCCTTCAAAAACATGGGCTTAAAGTTGGTTTAATTGGAAGTATAGCTATATATATTAATGATGAAAAAATAGAAGATTGTGACAGAACAACTGCAGAAAGCTATAAAATTCAAAAGACTTTAGCTATGATGGTTAAAGAAAACGTTGACATAGTTGTTTTAGAAGTATCTTCACAAGCAATGAAATTAGACAGAGTTGTTGGTTGTGAATTTGATGCAGTTCTATTCACAAATCTTTCCGAGGATCATATAAGTCCAAAAGAGCACAAAGATATGGAAGACTATTTCGAAGCTAAGCTTTCTTTAGCTAAAATGGCTCCATTTGTAGTATTTAATCTAGATAATGAATATACAGCTAGAATTCCAAATCTTTTACCAGATAAAGAATTAAGAAGTTTTGCAATGGATACTAAAGCTGATGTAATGGCAAAGGATTTAAATTTAAGTAATACTGGCGTTGATTTTACACTTTGTATGAATAATAAAGAATTCCCTGTAAGAGTTTCTATACCAGGGAAATATATGGTATATAACTGTTTAGGCGCTATCGGTATTGCAACACATTTTGGAGCTCATATTAGAGATATTCAAGAGGCTTTAAAAGATATTAAAGTATTTGGTAGGAGTGAAGTTGTTCCTAATAAATTAGGTCTAAAAATATTAATAGACTACGCTCATACCCCATCTAGCCTACAATCTATTTTGGAAACTGTTAAACCTTACACTAAAGGTAGAGTTATTTGTACTTGGGGTGTTGGTGGAGACAGAGATTCTAAAAAACGTCCAATAATGGGAGAAATTTCAGGAAAACTCGCAGATTTAACAATACTTACTTCTGACCAAATTCGTACAGAAGACCCTAATAAAATTCTAGACGATATCGAAGTTGGACTAAAAAAATCTGGTGGTGAATATGTACGTATTTTAAATAGAACTGAAGCTATTAAATATGCTCTATCTATTGCAACTCCAGATGACATCATCGTACTACCTGGACTTGGAAGTGATTTATATATTGAATATATGCATGTTAAATACCCATATGACGAAAGAGTTGTTATTCATGACGCTATAGAAGAAATGATTGCTTCTGGTAAATGGAAACCTGTAGAATAAGAAAAATTTAAGCTGCACTTTTAGTGCAGCTTTTGAATTATTCTTCATTTATATACTTAATTACATCACCATAAATATAAAAACTTCCTACGATGAAAATTGTATAATCTTTATACTCATGTAAACTCTTTTTTATAGCCCCATTTAAATCTATGGCGCTTACATTTTTTCCATCTAGCCTTATAGCTTCTTTGCTTAAAACTTTGTTATCCCAGTATCTTTCTTTACTATTGCCATTAGTAAATATATAAATATTCTCATCATTTTTTACTAATAATTTAAGTATAGTTTTATAATCCTTAGATTTTAGTAAAGAAATAATAAATACTTTTTTAGTATCTTTATAATACATATTTACTGTATTTATAAAATTCTTTATTGCAAGTTCATTATGTCCTCCATCATATATAACTGTAGGATTTTCATGTAGTGTTTCGAATCTTCCCTTGTGTATTACTGTTTCTAATGCTTCTCTTACATTTTCTTCTGGCAAGTTATATCTGTTTTTCAGAATATCTACTGCTTCTAAACAAATACTTGCATTATATATTTGAGATTCTCCTTTAAGTTTTATCTTTATATTTTTATATTGCTTATAATCAAAAATTTGAAAATCCTTATTATATGAATAATTTTGTATCTCTTTTTTATTTATCAAATGCAATTCGTTATTTTCTTTTGTACATTTATCTATGATAACTTTATCAACACTTTCACTTTGGCTTATATAAATTGTAGCTGAATTTTTCTTTATTATTCCTGCTTTTTGAAAAGCGATTTCTTCTAGCGAATTTCCTAAAACATTCATATGGTCATATCCTATGGAATTAATAATAGAAATTTCAGGATAAATTATATTTGTACAATCATATAAACCACCCATTCCAACTTCCATAACAACTACATCACATTTTTGACTTTCAAAATATACTATAGCCATTGTTGTTTCTAACTCGAATAAAGTAACATTTCTATCATGAGCTACATTATATTCTTTAACTAATGGATCTAATTTAGTTATAATTTCTTCCATCTCTTTGTCAGTAATATTTATGTTATTAACACTTATTCTTTCATTATATTTTATTAAATGTGGTGATATAAATTTTCCGACTTTATATCTGCTTTTTAAAAAGATATTTGTCAACATTTCTGTACAACTACCTTTTCCATTTGTTCCAGCTATATGTATAAATTTTAGCTTTTCTTCGGGATGACCTAATTTTTCCATAAAGTATTTCATTGCATCTAATGTTGGTCCTTTAGTTCCAGGAAAAAATCCTTGTAAATATTTTTCTACATTCATTTTATTTCTCCTATTTTGATATCCCATTAGTTTTATCATATTTTACTAATTTTGTATAGCTATATGTTTATATTTCCATCATATACTTTTGTTGCAATACCACTCATAATAATATGACCATTTTGTTTATTATAATTTAAGTTTAATTCTCCTCCTCTTAATATAGCTTTAACATAACTTGAACATATTCCTTTATAATATGCTATGCAAAATGAAGCACACGAACCTGTTCCACACGCATAGGTTTCTCCGACTCCTCTTTCCCATGTTCTAATCTTTAATGTATTTCTACCCAAAGCTTGAACAAATTCTACATTTATTTTATTTGGAAAACATTTCATATTTTCAATTGCAGGTCCGTATTTTTCTATATCAATATTTTCTACATTATTTACAAAAATAACTAAATGTGGGTTTCCCATAGAAACATAGTTTCCTATAAATCTAGTGTCATCCACCTTAATATTAACTGATATTGGAATCCTATAATTATTTTGAACGCTTATATTTTTTATGTCATCAAAAATTGGTCTTCCCATATCTACTTCGATTTCGTAAACTTCACCATTTAGTACTTTTAATCTTACACCCTTTACTCCTGCTTTAGTTTCTATGCTTATACTCTGTTTATCTATTATTTTGTTATCATAAATATATTTAGCAAAACATCTTATTCCATTCCCGCACATTTCAGCTTCTGATCCATCTTTGTTAAAAATTCTCATCTTTATATCTGCTATAGTACTTTCTTGTACTAAAATAAGTCCATCTGCCCCAATACCAAAATTTCTGTTACACATATATCTAGCTATTTGTGGCAATTTATTTTCTGCTAATATATTCTCCAAGCAATTTATGCATATGTAATCATTACCTAGTCCATGCATTTTAGTAAAAGTAACCATATATACACCTCCATACATTATACATATGTATAATGATGATATTTGGTTACTTACAGTATATTAAAAAGAGATGATATTCTAATAAATATCATCATCTTTTCCATATTATATTTTTAATAAACTTTATAAGTTTTTTTATAAAGTTTTCACTTTCTCCTTTTTCTGGCAAATTAATTATTTCTTTAGTTTTATTTGTTTTAAATAATTTATCTATATCGTATTTTTCTTTTGCTTCTTTTTGAAACTGTTGTTCATTTTTATTAAGAACTTTTAAAAGTTCTTTCTTCTCTTCCTCATTACACCAATAATTTAACTTTAATAAGGCTAAAATATCGATTGTTTCTGGCAAAATATTTTGTTCTTCTAAAGGAAGCTCTGGATTAATATTTGGTTTATAATTGTTATCTTTTTCCTCTTTTATAAATTTTATAAAATTTGCTGACACTTTATTTTTCATTTCTGAATCGATTAAATCTAAAATCATATCTACTTCCGAAAAAGCCTTTTTCAAATTACTCATAATCTATCTCCAATTTTCTTATCTAATATTTGACCTCTATATCTTTTTAAACTCTGTTGCATATTTTTTATTCTATCCATTCTTGTCTTTATAAACAAATCATTTCTTTTTATTGAGTCCGCAATCAAATTTCGAGATTTACTTAAATGATTATTGGATACAACTCTTTCATCAAATGATAAAGTATGTGTTTCTGAAATTTCTGCTTTTGTTTTTAAGCAATAAGGTAAATCTTTATTGCCATATTTTGCTTGATATTGACACGCATCCCAGCAAGGGTCACAATATAACGCATCATAGTCATCTATACAAATTATACTATGATATCCATCTTCAGGAATAGTATATGTCGTATATAAATCTTCTTTCATACTTTCGTCTGCCATATGTGTTTCATCTTTGCCTGCATAACAATCTACATTATGTGTTTGTATTCCTCTAAGTTTTAATAAATATTGCATACCTCTTGTATAGCCTTCGCACACACATTTATTTAAGATTAATGCATTAAATGCACCATTACATCCTTTTTTAGGACCTGACATAAGATATGTACCATCTTGCATTTTAGTTCCTGAAGTATGTCCATTATTCATTCCAACATAATCATATGTAACATTTTTTGCCATATACCTTTCAATTCCGACAATAATATCTTTAGTTTCTGCTCCCATCGGAATGTTTTCATCTAATATTTGACACGCTTTATTATGTAGTAAAATCATTTGCGCATTATTTATTACAATTTGCGTTTTACCATGCATAGATTCTTTCCATTTTGCATCTAACTCTTTAATCGCTTCTAAAGCATCATCATTATATTCCATTGTACTTCTATTTAAACCAATTGCATCTGGAAAGCTTAATACATCTAGCTGTAAATCTGCTAATTCTTCATTTGATAAAATTATTCTATCTAAATTTTCTATTTTTCCTAATCTATTATTTCCAAATATATCGATTTCCCATAATCCATTTATTTCCTCTAATCCTATAATTTCATCAAGATTTTCATTATGATGTATTTCTAAAACTCTTAAATTTGATAGTCTAGAAACATCAATATATGAGATTTCAGCTTGATTCACTATTGACAATTCCTCTAAAGATGTACATTGTGCTATTTCCTTAATTTCGTCATCTGAAATTGAAGCAATCATTTTTTTCTGCTTATGTGCTGTTATTCCTTTACTTTCTAATTCCAATTTTTTTAAATTTGGTAATAAAGAAATACCTTCTATATTTCTACTAGTTGGATTTACTATTTTTAACTCTGTAATTAGCTCTAACTCTTCTTTTTTAAAGGAAAAATCTATAATTCCCAGTTTGTTTTTTCTTGGTTCTATCCCATGTTCTTTTAGTTGGTTCCATACTATAAGACCTAAAGACATAGGTAACTTTACTAATGGTTCCATTGTATTATCACATCTTTCGTAAAATATTCTATAATAATTTTATAATTTAGCTTTATAATTGTCAATTACTATTCTCTTCATAATTATGAACAAAAAAATAATAGTATCTACTTAGTTTAGATACTACTATTCGTGGTGCCTCGAACGGGAATCGAACCAGTGACACAGGGATTTTCAGTCCCTTGCTCTACCAACTGAGCTATCGAGGCTTATTATTAAATTGTTGATAAGTATATTTTTTCTTATATGTTTTCCACACCATTTCCTATATATAAAAAAATGGCGACCCGGAACGGGCTCGAACCGTCGACCTCTAGCGTGACAGGCTAGCGTTCTAACCAACT
>ENA-OPCX01000319-OPCX01000319.1-human-gut-metagenome-genome-assembly--contig:-NODE-319-length-25462-cov-7.291376_pt1 | contig 25462 bp, 22 predicted proteins | sample MGYA00241570_ERZ501491 | MGnify/ENA primary metagenome ERZ501491 (study PRJEB25962, sample SAMEA2042620) | human gut metagenome | biome: human gut; feature: human-associated habitat; material: faeces... | reverse complement strand
CACGTCCCTGCCGCTCGAGAAGGAAATGGCGCTTGGCGGCGAAGGCATCTTCGAGGCGAAGTTCTACGGTCTCGGTGCTGACGGCACGGTGGGAGCCAACAAAAACTCCATCAAAATTATCGGTGACAACACCGACAAGTATTGCCAGGCCTACTTCTCCTACGACTCGAAGAAGTCCGGCGGCTTCACCTGTTCACACCTGCGTTTCGGCGATCACCCGATCCGTTCGACCTATCAGATCAAGACGCCGAACTTCGTGGCTTGCCACGTTCAGGCTTACCTCCACATGTATGACGTGCTCCGTGGTCTGCGCGACAACGGCACTTTCCTGCTGAACACCATCTGGGAGGGTGATGAACTGGCCGCCAACCTGCCGAACAATGTGAAGCGCTATTTCGCCGATTTAGAAAAACATTTTGAATACTTCGTGGAATATTCTGATAATGCGGACTCTGAACCAATGCATAACGTGTATATTTATGGTCATGGGTGTTACCGAAAATTATATCCTTAAACATCACACCGGATTCTATTCTGGCAGAAACAGCTACATTTTTGTCTATACGTTCACGAATTTTTACCCAGTCACTCAGTACCCGGTTATCGCCATCGATTAACCATTCACGCTGATAAGGAGCATCAATAAACCTCCATGAAGCACGCCCCTGATATCTGCATACAACAATCGTATAAGCCCCATTATCACGCATAACCTCATAAAGTATATAAGAGTTTGACTGACTGAAATAGAAATCATCAAACGATTTTTGTCCCTGTTGAATACCCAAACGATGTTTATCTGCATTGTAGAAAAACAGCAATGCTCTCAACACAGTACTTTTACCAACGCCCTGGGTTCCTGTAAAATGTACATTCCCATCTACAGAAATCTCTGCATACGGGATATTGGCACTATTGATAAAAATAATCTTATTCAGGTATTTCATCTTCATTTGCTATTTGAATTATATCAACTAACTCTTCGACATAACGGAATGCAGAAGTAACCTTATACGTTTCCTCAAGTTCACTGATACACTCCGCAAAGCCCATATTCTGCATTTCCTGTAACAGTTTGTTTACTATCTCACTATTTGAGCCTACACCGTATTTTTTGAACAGATGGTGCGCCTTTTCCTTCAGTTCGATATCCAGACTAATCTGTTCTATCAAATGGCTTTTACGGAATTGATATCCAGCTGCAAATGACTGATTATAGCATTTGAGAAAATCCAGATAGTCAATCCACTTTGAAAAGCTGTCCAATTTCTGCTCTATCGACTGTTTAGCCTCTCCTATCCTTGAAAAATAGAAGTAACCATTACCTGATTCCAATTGCAGACCTATTTCCTTGAAATATTCTGTATAATCCTCCAAATTCTCTTCGACATCCTCATAAAGATGGCGTACAGAAGCGTCTGCACTGTCCTCCGAAAGAAATTCTCCCCGGCTTAACTTGTCGTATATTCTTCGAGTATTATTTCGCATAAATTATAGGATATTCAATGTCTTGATAAATTGCATATTTTCCTGTCATCCGGCATTCATCCGGATGCAGGATGACCAACTGACAGAAAAGAGTAACATGCTCTTCAATATTACGCTTTACCTTATAGTCGTACCTCAAGATGAATTCAAACAAATTATAGCTTGATGCCAGGAATGAATTCCATACTTCAGCAGAATCCACATCCTTTAATAGTCGGACATGATTTTGCAGTTCTTCTTCAGTCAAGGGATCGGCTTCCGTTTTTGCTGTTTTATGTATTCCATTACGCTCGGCAATCCGTCTCAGAATCTTTACTACCAATTCGTCTTCCCGCAGCATTTCTAAAGACAGACGAATCTTATTGTATTGACGGGATTCCATCCACAGAGGATTTCTTTCCTCCAACACATTTTTAATATTTGTGCCACTTTTGATCAGTAGCTGATCTTGCAGATACTTCAGTCTTCGTATCTTTTTGTAAAGTTTATTCTGCTGGTCTATCTGATTGATATAAGAAATAATCTGTCTGTCAATCTCCATTAACGCATGATAGGCTTCTACAAAATCATGCTTCACATCGCTACAAGTCTTGGCCATGTGCGGATCATTGGCCATAATGAAAAAAGCATGCTCGTTATCCATCAGTTTCTCACATTCACGTATCATTGCACGAATGCTATGGCTCTTTTCATCTAAGTTCTCCAGTTTTTTCTTTTTGATAATATAATTGGGTTCCTGTTTATAGGCATTATCCATATTACGCTTCAAATCAACCACATTCTTTAAAGTTCTGAATCCGGTCTTCTTTAAAAGCTGGCGCACACTATCCTGATATCCGGCTTTACGGTTGATATTAGTTTCTTGCAGGAAATAGCCTATATACTCCTTCAATGTGTTGATACATTCCTGTACGCTCAATACACTGATTTCCTCATTTACATTCAGCACTTCTTCGAAGAAGTTCAGGTAGTCACTCTCTATCTCAACCGTATTGCCAGTTTCCACTAGTACACCGTAGTCCACCAGTTTCCTCAATCTTGTTTCATTTCCTCCGACAAGGTCTATGGCAAGCCCGACCGGAAACTTCATAAGTTTTCGCTTTTCAAACATCTCGCTCAGCAATCCTTGCTCACGTGAGAGTGTCTTTGTTAATTCTTCTATGCTTCTAAAATGCGTCAGGACATCCATATATTTAAAACTCTGTGATTGGCACTACATCTATCTTATAATCGTCTTTCTCTATTGTGCGTTTGTTATTATAAGTCACAATAACGAGATTATCACACTTTAATTCTCCGGCACATTCAACAATACTGTCCACTTCTCGCTTCTCCGTTTTAGGACTGCTCATATCATAACAGACCTGTACAAGTTGTAATATGCGAGTTCCTTCACGAAGTACAAAATCAACTTCCTTATCGTTTCGTGAACGATAATAGAATATGGTTTTTTCAACATCATAACCTCGGCGTATAAGTTCTATGAAAACTTGATTCTCAAGCAATCGTCCCAGATTGTCACTTAAAGAAAAAGCCTTGGACACCACAAAGCCATTGTCAACTACATACACTTTCCTTGGAGCTTTTTTCATCAGCTTAAGTTTGTTATTGTAGCGTGATAAATAATAGAAAAGGTATGGTTCATGGAGATAGTCCATATATTTCTTTGTCGTATTGACACTGGAGAAGTCAAGTTCTGTTGTTAACTCATTAGCACTGACTGGATTACAAAAGTTTGAGACAAGATACATGGCCAGATTATTCAAATCGGTCACATTTCGGACATTATGACGTTTGGCAACATCTTTCCATATGATGGAATCAAATAACGTATCAAGGTAACTACGGGTCAGTTGGCGTGAAGCAACTACTTCCGGATAACCGCCATACCTCAAATAGTCGTCTGTCAGCACAAGAGATTCCGTCTTGTGTTCTGGTTCCTGTACATGCAGATCAAGCTTATTCCAGTTGAAAAACTCTTCAAGACTAAAAGGCAACATTTCTACCTGAAGATACTTACCGGTTAATACTGTAGCCATTTCGCTGCTGAGCATTCTGGCATTACTGCCTGTTATCACGAGATTCTTTCCCATTCTATACAGTTCACTGACCCACAGATCCCATCCGTCAAGGTTCTGTACCTCGTCCAACAACATATATTCATACCCGGGATATACATCATCCAGCATCCGCATTACCAAATCAGCATCCCAGGCTTCCAGCAATTGATAGTTATCGAAGTTCAAGTATGCAAAATTCTTGTCCCGCAGCATCAATAGTGCCTGAGTGGATTTACCCACTCGCCGTGGACCTGTTATCAACTTGATAAGATGGCTGCCCAATAGCAAATCTGTATTTTGGTTGCTCTTACGCGTCAAATACGGACGAGACATCAGCTCGTCACGTTCTTTGCGTTGATTCAGAATGATTGTTTTCATCTTTTATATGTTGTTATTCGAATACAATATTACTGTTTTTTATTCAAATAACAATGTCTATTGCACAAAATATGTATTATTTTATGCAGTATAAGATTGTTATTGAGTAAATTTTAGCATTATTGAGTGCAAGAACTGCCATACCGACAGAAAGGTAGACAGAGAACATTTTATACTGAGAACACAAAATAATTTTCTTCTCACATTATTTCACCTCTAACAAACAATATATTGTTTCTATAAAAATGCTCAAGCCCATTATGGCTGTACAATCTTTGGCTTGATATTTATATAAAAACGATGCAGGTCATTAAAATACTACAATAAATGTATATACACTTTTTGTTGCAACAATTTTTGTAGTTACATTTTATGTATCATTTGTAGAACGGATCAAAATAATAGAGCGCTATGTCTGTTTAAAAATGATTTTAACAGCAGAGAATTGCAAACGTGAAGATAAAGAGTCTTGATGATATATACAGATTTTTGCTCTTTTTTGATTAAAAATAAGCTATAATTTGCCAAATCTCTAAAATTTAATGTGATTTGGCTGATTATATTGATTTTTTGTGCTTGTTTATGTAAAAAATAAAATTCTATAGTTATGGTAATTGTCCGAATTTGCCCTGCTTTTGTCTCTTCTGGAACGTTATTGTCATTGATAATAAAATTTGCCCATATTGTATCAACAAATAATTTCACTACTTTCATACAAAAACTAAAAACGCGGTAAAAAGTCAGGACAAAATTTTTTTGTAATCTAGAGAATGGAGTTATAACGGATGTTAAAGAAGTGATGCTTAAAGTGTCCTTGTTTTAACTTATGTTTGCTTTTGTGCGGCTAAAGAGTGTGTGAGGATGATGTTTTTGGGGCATGGAAGGGCTTGTTTTGCGTTGCAATAGCACTGCTTTTGGAGCGTAAACCTATGGGTTTTGCACCGAAAGTGGCAGAGTAATATATTTTAACACTATGGTTTCTGCTTTCAAAATGGCTTAAATATCTGTATGTCAATGCTTTAGTGTGAATGCTCGTTTTTTGACGTTTTTCAGACAAAGTCGCGGAGACGTGAGGAGCATGGGCATTCTGAAGGCGTCAAACGGTATGTTTTTTTGTCTGAAATATTTACAAAATGCGGCGGCGCCACGGTGTGTAGTGTGCCGTACGATCTTCATGATGCCAATACGCAGATACTGTCAGAATAAGTATCGTCTGTTGGCTTAGTCTGCTTATACAGCTGATTACTTTTGGCCTTAATAAGGGGAAAATGTGAAATTTATAGGCCTTTTGGATGCGGAAAGTGTGAAATTTATGGCTGTACATTGTATGGAAAATGTGAAAATGATGGGGTAATATGGCACGGAAAGTGTGAAAAATTTGGGTTTTTATGATGCGGAAAATGTGAAATTTACTATATTTGCAGATGTATCAAGACGTTTATGGATATGGAGAAGTTGCTGAAAAGAAAGATTGACAAATATCTGACTGACTGGAAAAACAGGTCTGACAGGAAGCCTCTTATCATAAAGGGTGCCAGGCAGATAGGCAAGACGCGCTCAGTAGAGTGGTTTGCCGGTCAGAATTATGCAAGCGTGATAGAGATAAACTTTATCGAGCAGAAAAAATACCGTGAGATATTCAACGACGGATTTGAGGTGGACGCCATACTGAAGAATATATCACTGCTGAATCCTGAACTGAAGTTTATTCCCGGCAATACCATATTTTTCTTCGACGAGCTTCAGGCGTGCCCCAACTGCGCCACGTCGCTGAAGTTTTTTAAACTCGACGGCCGTTTCGACGTAATCTGCTCAGGCTCGCTCATGGGGATAAGCTACAATGAGATAGAATCTAACAGCGTGGGATATAAAGAGGACTACGAGATGCACTCGATGGACTTTGAGGAATTTTTGTGGGCAATGGGCTATAATGACGAGTTCACGGCCGACCTGCTAAGTCACATGCTCGACGTAAGGCCTCTGTCTGAACTGCAGATGGACACGCTGATGAGCCTGTTCCGCGACTATGTCATAATCGGAGGCATGCCCGAAGTGGTCAGCACGTACGTAAGGAACAAGAATTTCAGCGGCACGCTCGACATTCAGCGCCAGCTGCTGAAGGATTATGAGGAAGACATAACAAAATATGTTGAAGGCCTGGACAAGGCAAAGGTGAAGGCGGTGTATAACCATATTTCGACCTTTCTGGCAAAGGAGAACAAGCGGTTCCAGATAACCAAGATAGCCAGAAACGCGCGCAACAGAGACTATATGGGATGCGTTGAATGGCTCGCCGATGCCGGAGTGGTGAACGTGTGCTACTGTCTTAATCAGCCCGAGCTGCCGCTGAAAGGCAACTACGACCCAAAGATGTACAAGATATACTTTAAGGACACAGGACTGCTGATAGCCTCGCTCGACGAGGAGGCACAGGAAGACCTGAGGGCAAACAGGAATCTCGGCACGTACAAAGGGGCGATATACGAGAATATCGTAGGAGACATGCTCGTAAAGCAGGGCTACCGGCTGTTTTACTATCACAGCGACAGGCCGGCTCTTGAGATGGACTTCTTTATAAGGGACGCCGATTCGCTCATACCGGTGGAGGTGAAGGCCAACGACGGGGCTACGGCTTCGCTGAACAGACTGCTGAATGACGACAAATATAATGACGTGAAGTATGGCATCAAACTGGGCTATAGGAACATCGGATTCAACGGCAAATTCTATACATTTCCATATTTTCTGACCTTCCTGCTGCGAAGATTCGTGGCTGAGAGCAAACGTAGCTGTTAGTGGAATTAGTAAAGCCGTATGGCGGCATGAGGCTTTATGGTGTGTAGAGCCTGTTTCTGTCGTGCCATACATTATTATGAAAGGTGGCGCCGGGCATGTAAAAGGGCCGTCTGTGGTGCCGCATTAATCGTTTAACAGGTAAAAACATATCCGCATGAGCGACATTTCATTTACATGCAAATATCATTCGCCGCTGGGAGAGATAACACTGGCATGCCGCGACGACAGGCTTACGGGGCTGTGGTTTGACGGACAGAAGCACTATGGCAGCACGCTGACCGGTAGGACCGAAGAGGCAGACGTGCCCGTGTTGAGGCTTGCCGTGAGATGGCTCGACGAATATTTCAGCGGCCATGAGCCGCAGTTTGTGCCGCCGCTGAGTTTCACAGGCACGCCGTTCAGCCGCCTTGTGTGGCGCAGGCTGATGGACATTCCATGCGGAACTACGCTGACATACAAGGAACTGACGCTGCGCATGGCTGCCTGCGGCGAGTGTGGCGCTGGGGCTGTGAGGGCCGTGGCGGCGGCGATAGGGCGCAATCCCGTGTCGCTCATAGTGCCCTGCCACCGCGTCATCGGTTCGGGTGGCAGCCTGACGGGATATGCCGGGGGCGTATGGCGCAAGGAATGGCTGCTTCAGGCGGAGCGCTCTATGGCAGAAGGCAGACTGGTGTAGTGAGGCTGTTGCGGTTCGGCCGGACAGAGGCTTCATGTGGGGCGCATTGTGGGGTGTGTTGTTATATGCGTCGGGATTGTTATGAGGTAAAAATTCAGGCTGAACAATAACGCCGGATTTTGGCAGGGCTGACCGCTTGTCTTACGGGCGGTGGCGCAGCCCGTAAGGCTGTCAACGAAAAAGGCCGCCGTGACCCTTGCGGGCAGGCAGCCTCAGTTTAAAATAACATTATAAAATAAATTGTGATATGTTGTCGTCATGCCTTGCGGCATGCGTCCGGGTACACGCTTTTAAATGGCATCGGCAGACTTAGAAGTTTACGCCGAAGTTGAGCGACAGACATCCGTTGTGCGACGTGTCGAACGTGTCGTGACAGATGTTGGACAGACCGATGTCGTATGTTATGTCGAAATAGAACAGGTCGTAAGCCACGCCGCATCCTACGCGCAGACCTCCGTCAAAGCGCTGGAAGGCATCGTCGGAGAACGAGCTGAAGGCCTTGCGCTCGTCATAGTTCTTCATCTTGCCGCCCACGCCGCATGCCAGATATCCGCCGAACTGCGGCTGCACGGAGAAGTGGTCGGTGATGCTGTAGATGTATTTCAGCACGATGGGCATCTCTATGTAGTTGAGGTCGTAGGTCATTTTCTTCTTCTCGCCCATGTCGTTTATTATGTCCTTCTTTCCGCCTTTCTCGGTGTAGAAGAGTCCCGGCTCAAGGTAGAGCGGAATGTCGGCCGACAGCGGAATTCCCACCACTGCTCCTACGGTCAGGCCTGTCTGCGAGTCGCTGCCGTCGAGCGTTGGGTCGTCAGAGTTGACCGTTGAGAACGCCGGACCTATGCGGAAACCGTAATACATGTTGCCCGTGCCCAGTCCGCTGTCGTGGCGTCCGTAAGAATATTCCAGTCTTCCGGTGCTCTCGTTGTAGTAGCGGCTGTGGCAATAATTCTGTGCCGATGCCGGCAGTGAGAGTGCTGTTGCTGCCAGTGCGGCTATGGCAAATCTCTTAATTGTTTTCGTGCTCATAAGTTTCTGAATATTGTTTACTTGGTGCAAAGAAACTAAAAAATGGCGAGATGTCAAAAGGAAAAGGCCTAAATTGCATAGGGAAACCCCTAATATGCGCCCTTGCGGCGCTGTCTTGTGTGCTTTTTGGGCGGCTGTATTTGCCGGCACGCGCAGCCGAAATAACCATTGGGCGGTTATTATTTTTATTTTTCATGACATTTATGTCTTTATTATTAATTTATTTATAAATTTGCAGAAAAATTTAAAAAACCATGGAAACATTACTTCCTTACGCACTGTTGTGCCTCACATCAATCTTCACGCTTGCCAATCCTCTCGGCACGATGCCCGTGTTTCTTACCATGACCCAGGGCATGAGCGAAGAGCAGCGCCAGTCTATCGTTAAGCGCGCCACCATCACGGCGCTCATCATCATCATCATGTTCACCTTTGCCGGCCAGTTTATCTTCATGTTCTTCGGCATATCCACCAACGGCTTCCGCATAGCCGGCGGCGTGATAATCTTCAAGATAGGCTACGACATGCTGCAGGCACGCTACACACACGTGAAGCTCAACTCTGACGAGATAAAGACCTATGCCAACGACATCTCGATAACGCCGCTGGGCATACCTATGCTCTGCGGTCCGGGCGCCATAGCCAACACCATCGTGCTGATGAGCGACGCCCATACAATAACGATGAAGAGCATACTGATAGGCTCGATAGTGTTTATCTACGTGCTTACATACTTCATCCTGCGCGCCTCCACGCGCCTTGTGAGCGTGCTCGGCGAGACGGGCAACAACGTCATGATGCGCCTTATGGGCCTTCTGCTTATGGTCATCGCCGTTGAATGTTTCGTCGGCGGAATGAAGCCTATACTTATAGACATAATAAGTCAGGGCACGGCAGGTGCCTGACGTGATATAATATAATGCGGTATGACGCGTTGAATGCGGCAGTCGGGACAAGTGTCCGGGCTGCCGCATTTATTGTCTCAAAACGCTTCTTAGGCAGCATATAGCTCAGCCTGTTTGGCTTATTCCTGCCTTCGTCGTCCGTCTTTTGTCGGCTTCTTCTTGGCATATCAGCCACGCCTGCGGAACGTCAAATGAAAATTCCGTTCAGTATTAAAGCAAAAATACCGGCCGGATTATAATAACAGATAGGGGTTAAAATACAGGCTGTATTCTGAATATAAGATATTGTGTTTGCGGTTTCATGTATGGCAGGGTGCCGTCGGATGTTTTCTTTGGCATGGTGTGTTATGCCTTAAAAAAATGTCATATGGCATGGCGCCGGCAAAGAGCATAGGGACGGCTGAGGGCACGCTGGGGCTGAATGGATAGAAACAATGCGACGGCTGACAGATCTTTTGCCTTGAAATTGTCTGCAAATTGTCTTGCTATGACGACTAATTTTAACTTTATGGGCTGATTTTATAAAAGATTATTACATTTTTACAAAATATCTTTTGTTTTTATAAAATTTTGCTTATATTTGCTTTCGGAATGCTATAGCTTTTAAGAAACAACATGTATAACCTCTAAATCAAACGCATTATGAACAGAAATTTTATCTCCCTTATCATCGCTGTATTGTTTTCTTCGGCATCATTTGCCCAGCAGTATGAATATAAGCTGACCGGAATAACATCGAAGCACACTAACGACTATTACAAATACTTCTACGACGATGCCAACGGCCGTGTAGACAGTGCGGTGCAGTATCGCGAACTGGCAGGCTTTATCTACGACTATACGCTGAAATATGTTTATGACGAAAACGGAAACGAGGTGCTCGAGAAGGGATACCAGAAGTTCTCGGGCGACGACTTCTATACATATTCTACGCAGGTGAGATACACTTACGACGAGAACGGACGCATCTTAAGCCGTGCCAACTATAACCTTAACCGCAAGAAGGGCGAGTTTGAACTTGGCGGTGTCTATGAGTATGTCTACGAAGGCGACAAGCTCGTTAAGCGCAACACCTACGTTGACGAGGCGCTGACGGAGAAATTCGAGGAGGTGATCTATACTTATGACGACAAGGGACGTCTGGACGAGGAGAATGTCTATTCGTCGTTCTTCGGCGATGAGATGACGTTCTCGAGCGGCACGAAGTATATTTATGACGACAAGGACCGTATGGTTGAGAAGATAAGCACCATTGGCGACTTCTTCACCGGCGCGAAGATGCCTGCCGGAGGCGAGGTGTGCACGTATGACGAAGCCGGAAACATTGTGGAATGGATGACATACAGCGAAGTGAAGGAGCAGCCGTCGAGCCGTGATGAATACACGCACGACCTGTCGCTCGAGACTGTCAACACGCTTTATCCCGTGGAGAACGAGTGGGACGGAACGGTTTATCTCAACTCGAAGAACGCCATACTCTCAAACATCGTTTATCAGACGGACAGAAACACGGGCGAGATGGCTGTGTATGACGAGCTTGTGATGGAATATGCTCCTGTGGCGTCTACCGGAATCAACGTGATACGTCCGGCTGTGAAGGACATGGTGCAGGCTGTTTATGCCGACGGCAGAGTGCGCCTGACGGGCGTGGCTGAAAACGAGCCTGTAAGAGTGTACAGCCAGACGGGCGTGCTGATGGATATGAAGAAATATAACTCGCAGGAGGGTATAAGCATCAGCAGCATGCCGGCAGGTGCATACATCATATCTACAAGGCAGGGCTCTGTAAAGGTGTGGAACAGATAGGATTATATTAGCAAGATAGAAAATACAACGTCCGCAGATTCTGCCTGATGCAGACATCTGCGGACGTTGTTTTATTTCGGCCGGCTTCAGGGCCGTATGTGTTCTGTGTTATGCCGCCGCTTATTGCGGTGCCGTGGCATTATTGCTGTTGCTTTGCTGATTTGATGTGCTCCTGCGCGAAGTGCCACACCACGATGCCTGCTGTTACCGACACGTTGAGCGAGTGCTTCGTGCCGAATTGCGGTATCTCAAGGCATCCGTCGCTGGCGTCAACCACCTCCTGGCGCACACCCTTCACCTCGTTGCCCAGCACGACGGCATAGCGTTGGCCGGCGTCGGGCACAAACTCGTTGAGCATGGTGCTGCCTTCACACTGCTCCACGGCCATCACCTTGCATCCCATGGCGTGCAGCTCGCTTACGGCTTCGGCAGCCGTCTTGAAGTAGCGCCACTCAACGCTGTCCTCAGCTCCGAGCGCCGTCTTGTGTATCTCTACGTGAGGCGGACATGCCGTGATGCCGCAGAGCCACACAGCCTCTACGCGGAATGCGTCGCATGAGCGGAACACCGAGCCTACGTTATATAGGCTCCTCACATCGTCGAGCACCACGATGAGCGGCATCTTCTCAGAACTCTTGAACTCGTCTACCGTCAGACGGTTCATCTCCGTAACCTTTAACTTGCGCATCGATTCAAATTGAGAATTGATAATTGAGAATTGAAAATTATGATTTGACCAAGAAGGCGGAAATTATGAATTGTGAATTAAGAATTATGAATTGTCAATTCAAATGAATTCTTCACTCTTCACTTTTAGTTTTTAACTTTGAACGCCAGCGCATACATTCTGATCTGCTTGACCATGGCCAGCAGACCGTTTGAGCGGGTGGGCGAGAGATGGTCTTTCAGACCGATGCGGTCGATGAAATAGAGGTCTGTGTCGAGAATCTCCTGCGGCGTGTGTCCGCTCAGCACGCGTATCAGCAGGGCGATGATGCCCTTCACGATGAGCGCGTCGCTCTCAGCCGTGAAATAAATCTTGCCGTCCTCATAGTCAGCCTGCAGCCACACGCGGCTCTGACAGCCGTCAATCAGGTTACTCTCCGTCTTATACTTGTCGTCGAGCGGCTTCTGTTCGTTGCCCAGGTCAATGAGCAACTGATATTTGTCCATCCAGTCGGTGAAGTCAGAAAACTCCTCAATCACCTCATCCTGTGCTTCATTTATTGTCATAATATCCTTTGTTTTTTATGTGTTTATTTAATTCGTATGTCAAGGAGAAACCAATAGCTTCCGTTTCTATTCCGTCGTCATAAGCAGTTTTGTCATATTTGCTCTTACGCAACAAGTCATTTGACTTTAACTCCCAAGAAGAAAAGCATTTGACTTTAACTCCTTTAACTACTCTAACTCCTTTAACTCCTAAAATCAATATTTCGGCTCCACCTTAACCAGCTTAAACAGCTTGTCGCTCGGTCTCACCTTGTCAGGCACGCGGAACGATACTCGGGTGCCCTTCTGCGCTGTCTCAACGGCATGAGTGTCGTCGTGAATCTCCTCTACGGTTACATACATCACGCCCGTGGTAGGACCCGTTATAAGCATCTTGTCGCCTACAGAGAATTCGCACGCCTCGCACGTAAACTCTGCCACGCCGAGCTTAGAGAAATACTTGACGCCCTTGCCCACGTAAACCTTGCGCTCCGTGGCATTAGAGCCATAGTTCTTGTTCCATTCGCCAAGGCGCTGTCCCTGGTAGTAGCCGTCCCAGAATCCGCGGTTGAACACCGTTGCCAGGCGCTCGTCCCACTCGTCCTTCTTCTCCTCGGTGAACGTGCCGTCAAGCACACTCTGTATGGCCTCCTTGTAGCATTTCACCACGGTGTAGACATACTCAGCGCCGCGCGCGCGGCCCTCAATCTTGAACACCCTTACGCCGGCCTTCATCATGCGGTCGATGAAGCGCACCGTCTTCAAGTCCTTCGGGCTCATTATATATTTGTTGTCAATCTCCAGCTCCGTGCCTGTCTCCTTGTCCGTCACGATGTACGAGCGGCGGCACAGCTGCATGCACTCTCCGCGGTTGGCAGAGCGCGACGCGTTGTCAAGACTCAGATAGCACTTGCCGCTGATGGCCATGCACAGCGCGCCGTGGCAGAACATCTCTATGCGGATCTTCTTGCCCGACGGTCCGCAGATGTTCATCTGCTCAGCCTGCTCATGTATCTTTGCCACCTGTTCCATGTTCAGCTCACGCGCCAGCACCACAACGTCGGCAAACTGAGAGTAGAACTTCAGCGCCTCGATGTTGCTTATGTTAAGCTGTGTAGACAGGTGCACCTCCTGGCCCACCTTCTGGCAGTAGGTCATCACGGCCACGTCGCTCGCTATCACGGCCGATATGCCGGCCTCCTTGGCAGCGTCGATAATCTGGTGCATCAGCTCTATGTCGTCGTCATAGATGATGGTGTTCACCGTCAGATAAGTCTTCACGCCCCTTTCGCCGCACGTAGCTGCAATCTCGCGCAGGTCGTCAATGGTGAACGTGCTTGCCGAGTGAGCCCTCATGTTCAGCTTCTCGATGCCGAAATAAATCGAGTCTGCACCTGCCTGAAGTGCTGCCTGCAGGCTCTCGCGGCTGCCCACGGGCGCCATTATCTCATAGTCGGAAATGTTAGTGTCCATAACTTATTGTGAAATCTTGTTGTCAATACCCATTTGTCAAAGCCTTTCGGCCATTATAAAAAATGCCCGCCGTTAAAGGACGACGAGCCAGCCTCAATGTTTTCACAACGGAATAATCCTTATTGTGATTTGCTTAAAATTCTGTCTGCAAAGATACTAATAAAATGCTAACACTCAAACAGTTTTTCATATTTTTATCATATTTGCCTAAGAGCCTGTTTAACCTTTATTGGTCGTAAGCCGGTATCTTGTTTGTTTCTGCATGCAGATTGATGTTTCCTTCCATCTTTTTTACATATTGCTGTCTTGCCGTCTGCTATTTAGCAGGCATAACGGGCTATGTCAAGAAAATATCGGACGGCAAGATATTCAATATAAAACGGCAATAGGGCTATCTTAGCTTCATTCCTATAAAAATAAGAATTTCTCTCCCGATTATAAAAAACTTAATATTTAGTCAGGCATTAAATCAGATTATCTGTTTGTCAACGTGTAATGTATAGCAAACTATCTTGCCGTCGGCTTTTTTGACGGTATATTCAACTTCTCCATTAAGATTTAGCCCCTTTCGTTGTTCTTCCCATGTTATTTCTTTTACCGGACGGTTGTTTATGGCTATGATTATATCTCCAATTTCAATACCGGCCTTTTCTGCTATTCCGCCTTTGTATAATCCGTTCACTATCCATCCTTCATAAATATCCGTGCGGTCAAAAGTTTCCATGTGAGTTACGGATGATTGCATGTACACTCCTTTATTCTTGTTGCGTTTCACCCACACTGAAGAGTTTTCCGGATCTAAGACAATATCGTATAACGACCATATTTTATTTCCAATCAGACCTAAATATGGCTTGCCAAATGACAAAGCGCCTTTTTCATTAACAGAATAATCTATTACGATGTCTTTAAGTGTATCTGTCATACAGAATTGCGCGGCTCTTATAATATACTGGTCAGAACCGCCGCCAATGCCGCCGGCTTGTGTCCTGAAGTATGCTTTCGGTATGTCATCAATATTCAGAGAAGATGCTGCCTCGTTAGTAAGACTGATTGAGGATCCACATCCTAAATCCATTCTGAACCATCCTTCCAAGGTGTTCTTCTCGTCAATCTGAAGTTTGGCCCTTACATCAATACGGTTTTTCTCAAATCGTGCGTCAAGTTTTATATAGTTATCAAGCAAATCATCTTTAAACGGTTTTTTAAGCTGTTTTATGTATCCCTCGCTAAAATTGATTTCCAAAGGAGATGTCAGTAGGTGAGTGTTGCCTAACAGACCGTCGGTATGTCTGCCGAGAATGTCACGCAGCTTAATTATAGGAGTAATCTTGTTTTGATATTCCATGTCACCGCAGTGAATCTTGACGGGCTCGATGAATATCTCTACGCTTTGAGGTCCGCTGTTGCCTGCTCCCCCGATTTTGGCCCTGCCTTTTCTGCCGAAAGCATTTTGAAGATTATTTAATTTCAGATAATCTTGGTCTAAGTATAGAAAATCAGCCCCGGTGTCATAAATTAGGGTAACAGGTATGGTGTCATTAAGCGTACACTGAAAATACAGATGCCTGTCAAAGATAAATGGTATTGCCCCTTCAGGAATGGCCGCAATGCCTTTTAATGAGAAGAAAAACAGGAAGAGAGAAACAATATAAAGATTTCTTTTCATAGGCTTAAATATTTAATTAGTATTGTATTAATCTGAGATAAGCTGTCTCTATTATGTGCCGACGTGGTGTCTTTCCGTTTTAGGCATCCGGCACGGGTCAGTTCTCAGGCAGTCCTATTATGGCTCCGTTGAAGTTCTCCTTCATTCCCACTGCGGTCTCGGCCTGTTCCACCATCTGGTTAAGTTCTTTGTTGGGCTTAACCAATGCCGCCATGCTCAGGAAAGTTCTGTAGTAAGCCTTCTCCATGTCGTGCTTGCCCACAAGTCCGTATGCCTGCGCAGTGTTGAATATCGTGGCCATGCTGTTGCGGTTAAGTTTAAGCGCCTCACGCCATGCGTATATTGCCGACCAGTATTTGCCCTGCTTGTAGTAGCCCTCGCCCAATGCGCGCTTTACTACGAACAGCACCGTATGGTCCGGCTGCATCAGTTCGATTGATTTTTCCAGATAGTCAATGCCCTCGGCCACGCTGTCCATGTCAACACATACGATGCCGAGCCGGTAAAGGCATCCCGCATTTTGCATCTTGCTCTTTTCGGCTGCCTTGGTGAGCCATCTGCGTGCCATAGGGTTTTTGCCCGTCTGCATGTAGGCCATGCCGAGCGAGTAGACCGTGTTGTAGGTAGAGTCGCCGAGTTCAAGCAGCCTGTTATATGCATTTATTGCCTTGTCGTAGTCGCGCATCAGGAAGTTGGCGTCGGCATATTCGCGCAGCACGGGCAGACACGTTGAGTCTGTCTGCATATATCTGGCCGTAATGTCATAAGCCTTCTGCGGCGACGATATATTGTTGTCGCTGTTGTATATGCGTGCCATGTATGCCGTCACGATGCCGTCCATTGGGCACCTGTTAAGCAACTCCTTGCCCCATTCAATCTGTTTTGCCGTGTTGTCCATATATCTGTAGCAGTCAAACAGGCGGCGCATCGTCTCCGCAGTCAGACTGTCTGTGCCTTTTCTTGCCGTGGCTTCGAGCATTGACGCGCATTTGCGGTATTCGCCACGCATAAACAGGCAGTGCGCCATTTTTTCCTTTATCGCGTCTGAGCTGTCTGTCTGCAGCGCCTCGCCGTAATATCTCATGGCGTTGAACGTGTCGTTTATCTTCATGCAACTGTCGCCCAGTGCCTCTGTCACGTCATTGTCGGCTCTGGCTGAGGCTGCCGTCAGGGCCATTAGCGATAGTATAAGACTGATGATTTTCATGGCAATAAAGTTTTTATTTTAGCGATATATTCTTTTCTTTATGCAGAAGGCAAATTTCTGTTCATGTTATGCAAATATAGCGAAAATATAAGAATGTAGTACAGAATATATCATTTTTAACTAAGTTATTTAGTTTATATTCATGGTCTTCATTGTTTGCCGTGTATTTTTCTTTGTCATGATATGCAGTTAAGCTTATTCTTGTAGCACTCAGCATGATAATTATTTTCATGGCATTATGTCTGCATACTGATACTTTCTGTTAAGGCTGTGATGCAAATACAACTCTTTGTAGAATAGTCGTGGCAAACATATTTTCTAATCATGGAAACGGAACTTTTATAGTACGGCAATAATCAGAATACTTCTAAAAATGTGCTGCTCATACGTTGTCTGCATTAAAAATCTGTCAATATTGACAGATTTTTAATGCAGTATTAGTGCAGACAAGTAAAAAATCTCTATATTTGCATTACTCGGCAGTAAGAAGTATTATGTACAATCGGTCTTTTCGATTTCTTGCTCAAAGAGAACAGTTTAGATATGTAAAATAGTAAGGAAATGGAATATTACAACGGCAAAACTCATAAGCATATCATTCTTTTTCCTCGTACAGCAATATCAAAAACATCAAGAATTTTCCATGCGCTATTTACCGTATATGTGGTAAAAACTTATGACAAAAATATTTTTCAATCTGGAAAATGAAAAGTAAACGTATGTTAAGGAAATGGCAATAAGAACGTCACTTCATTAACATACGTTTGCATATAAGCCGAAAAATGCCACTAAAATCAGCCATTTCTGGGCCTGAAACCATAAGTTTGAGCCTCAGAAATGGCACCTTTTCATCCGTAACTGGGCCACTTTTTATGCGTAAGTGGGCCGGTTATGTTTTTTAACACTTCCGCTTTTCTCTCTTATTTGCTGCAACTCGCTGTCAGTCAGTGGCTTAACGAAACGCTCCGTTTTTTGCCATTTTCTGCCCTAAACCGCGGTATGGCGAAGAGCATGCGTGCTCTGAGAGCGTCAAACGGTCGGGGAAATATGAAGAAAGTTTACAAATTAGCTGCGCTATATTCATAAGATTTAATCTGAAAAACTGTTATAGTTTATTGCTTCATAAATAATATAATTGTTCATAACGTGGCTCGGCAAAGCTAAATTAAAAACTTTGTTGTTTTTTATTTGCCATTGCTCTCGCTTTTCGCTATCTTTGTACATTAACTTAACTTGCAACTGATTTAATTGAAGATGAAACATATATTAGGACTAGACCTCGGCACCAACAGTATAGGCTGGGCTTTGGTGAAAGAGAGAGAAAACGAGAATGAACAATACTCTATAACGAGGCTTGGAGTAAGAGAAATCTATCTTACTGCAGATGAACAGAGTAATTTTGAGAAAGGTAAGTCGATTACAACAAATGCCGACCGTACCCTTAAGCGTAGTATGCGTCGAAACTTGCAGCGGTATAAGCTTCGTCGTAACAGTCTCATAAGTCTGCTGAAAGACTATGGTTTTATAACGGCTGAAACTCTGTTGAACGAAAATGGTAACAGGACAACATTTGAAACTTATCGTCTTAGAGCCAAAGCTGTTACAGAAGAGATTTCGCTTGAAGAACTTGCGCGTGTCTTGCTTATGATAAACAAGAAGCGTGGCTATAAAAGCAGCCGTAAGGCAAAATCTAATGATGAAAGCGGACAGCTGATTGACGGTATGGAAGTTGCGAAAAAACTTTATGATGATAATCTTACTCCAGGGCAGTATGTTGTATCGCTTTTACGAAAGGGCAAGAATAATATACCTGATTTTTACCGTTCTGACCTTGTTGCTGAATTTGACAAGATATGGAACTTTCAGCGACAGTTTTATCCGGATGTGCTGACAGACAGTCTAAAAGAGGAACTGAAGGGTAAAGGCGACAAGGAGACTTGGGCTATCTGTTCAAAACCATTTGCCATAGAAGGCATAAAGCGCAATATCAAGGGATGGGAGCAGAAAAAAGAAGATTATGCATGGCGTGCTGAAAGCCTGCAACATAAAATAGACCTTGAAAGACTTGCAATAGTCTTGCAGAAAGTTAATGGACAGATAAAAAATTCGAGCGGATATCTCGGAGCTATAAGCGACCGCAGCAAAGAGTTGTTTTTTAATAAGCTTACTGTCGGGCAATATCAGATGGCCGAGCTTGATAAGAATCCTAATTTCAGTCTTAAAAATCAAGTGTTTTACCGTCAAGACTATCTTGATGAATTTGAACGTATCTGGGAGACTCAGTCTAAGTTTCATAAAGAGCTGACTCCTGAATTAAAACATTTTATACGCGACATTATCATTTTTTACCAGCGTCCGCTTAAATCCCAAAAGGGACTCATAAGCCTGTGTGAACTTGAAAGCCGTGAGATTGAAATTGAAAGGGACGGCAAAAAAACTAAAAAGACAATAGGTCCGCGTGTGTGTCCTAAGTCTTCGCCTATGTATCAGGAGTTCAGGATATGGCAGGCTATAAACAATCTTCAGGTATCGGGCATGGTTGTTGCAGACAACCAAGTTGACCTATTTGGTAAAACAATCGGCAAAAAGTTTGGCAAACGCTTTCTCGAACAGGAAGAAAAAGAAATTCTATTCAAGGAACTCAACTTCAAAAGCAAATTGACGAAGAAAGAAATTCTTAAATTGCTCTTTGAAAACTACAAGGAACTTGACCTTAACTATAATGAGGTGAAGGGCAACACTACGATGGCTGCTTTGTTGGAGGCATGCAGCAAAATCATTGAAATGAGCGGGCACGGCGAGTATGATTTTTCTAAGATGTCGGCTGATGAAATTACGGGTATAGTGTTTCCTGTATTCTCAGGATTAGGATTCAGCACAGATATATTTTCATTTGATTCATCTGTTGAGGGCAAGGCTTTCGACAAGCAACCTTCTTATATGTTGTGGCATTTGCTCTATTCATATGAAGGCGACAAGTCAAAGACAGGCAACGAAAGTCTAATAAGCAAAATTTCTGAATGTTATGGTTTTGATAAAGAGTATGCCGCTGTTATTGCCGGCATAAGTTTTGAGCCAGATTACGGCAGCCTTAGCGTAAGGGCCATGCACAAGATACTGCCTTACATGAAAGACGGTTTAGGATATAGCGACGCTTGCCTATATGCCGGTTACCGTCATTCAAAAAGGTCGTTGACAAAAGAAGAGATTGAAGCTAGACCATTGAAAGATAAGATAGACTTGCTGCCACGCAACAGTCTGCGTAATCCTGTAGTTGAGAAAATTCTCAATCAGATGATTAACGTTGTGAATGCAGTCGTGGATACTTACGGAAGACCCGACGAGATACGCGTTGAAATGGCACGCGAGTTGAAGAAAACCAAGACACAGCGTGAGGAGACTGTAAAGGCAATAAGAAAGACTACTGCTGAAAATGAAAAATACAAGAAGGAACTTGAAGAAGAGTTCGGACTGAAAAACGTAAGCCGCAACGACATTGTTAGATACAGACTTTATCTTGAACTGAAGGACAACGGATTTAAGACTCTTTATTCGAACACTTATATACCACGTGAAAAACTGTTCAGCAAGGAATTTGACATTGAACATATCATACCTCAGGCTAAGCTGTTTGATGATTCTTTCTCGAACAAGACTCTTGAGGCAAGAAGCGTGAACCTGGATAAAGCCGACTCTACAGCTTATGATTATGTGAAAGTTAAATATGGAGAAGATGGACTTGAAAAATATAAGGAAAAGATAAATCAGCTATGTGAGAAAAAGATTATAAGCAAGACAAAGCTGAAGAGGCTTCTTACAACGGAAAAAGACATTCCCGATGGGTTTATTAACCGCGACTTGAGCAACACTCAATACATTGCCCGCAAGGCTTGTGAGATTCTTGAAGAAATCACAAGAAGAGTAGTGCCTACAACAGGTTCGGTTACATCCAGATTGCGTGAAGACTGGCAGCTTGTTGACATGATGAAGGAACTTAACTGGGATAAATACGACAAACTTGGACTAACAGAGATAATAGAAGACAAAGACGGAAGGCGCATCAGGCATATTAAAGACTGGACAAAGCGTAACGACCAGCGTCACCATGCAATGGACGCGCTGACCATTGCGTTCACAAAACCAGCTTTCATACAATATCTTAACAACTTAAATGCCCGAAGCGACAAGGGCGGCAGTATATACGCAATAGAACGAAAGGAACTTTATCGTGACAACAAGGGCAAGCTTAGGTTTTATCCGCCTATGCCGCTTGATGAATTCCGTACCGAGGCAAAGCGTCATCTTGAGAACATTCTTGTGTCTATAAAAGCGAAAAATAAGGTGGTTACACGTAATGTGAACATCACTAAGGCGAAAAAAGCAGAAAAAGGAAAGCGTAAGAGAATACAACTCACACCACGAGGACAACTACATAACGAAACCATATACGGACGCATAAGACAATATGCAACGAAAGAGGAGAAAGTGAACGCATCATTTACCGAAGACAAGATAATGACTGTTGCGTGCAAGCGTTATCGTGAAGCGCTTCTTGTGCGGCTGAGGCAGCATGACGGTGACGCCAAGAAAGCCTTTACAGGCAAAAACAGCCTTGCAAAGACTCCTTTATATACTGATAGTCTGCATACTGAAACCGTACCTGAAAAAGTGAAGACCGTAATGCTTGCGCCTCTTTACACAAAACGTGAAGCAGTATCACCTGACTTGAAAATAGAAAAGGTTATAGACATTGGCATAAAACGGCTGCTCCAAAAAAGGCTTGAACAATATGGAGGAGACATGCAAAAGGCATTTTCCAACCTCGACGAAAATCCGATATGGCTTGATGAAGAAAAAGGAATATCCATTAAGCGTGTAACTATAAGCAGCGTGTCTAATGCTGAAGCACTGCATGATAAAAGAGACAACCGTGGACAGCTTATACTTGACAAAGATGGTAAGAAGCAGCCTACAGACTTTGTTCAAACAAGCGGCAACCACCATGTGGCCATATTCCGCGATGCAGATGGTAATCTTCAGGAGCACATGGTTTCGTTTTATGAGGCAACGGCGAGGGCAATACAGCATCTGCCCATAATAGATAAGGAATATAACAAAGACTTGGGCTGGCAGTTCTTGTTCACGATGAAGCAGAACGAATATTTTGTATTTCCAAACGAAGAGACAGGATTCAATCCGAAAGAGATCGACTTACTTAATCCGAAAAACTATGCCTTGATAAGTCCTAATTTGTTTAGAGTACAGAAATTATCTTCTAAAGATTATGTTTTCAGGCATCATTTGGAAACAAAAGTTGAATATAATAAAGAATTATTCGGCGTTATATGGAAACGCATAAAATCGCTTGGTAAAATAAAGGATATAGTGAAAGTTAGAATAAATCAGATAGGAAAGATAGAAGATTTAGGTGAATATTAATTATAAAAATAATTTATGATAAAGCGCACACTATGTTTCACCAGTCCAGCATATCTATCTCTCCGAGATACGCAGCTCGTCATAAAGCTGCCTGAGGTGGAGAAGAGCGACCTGCCGGACAGCATGAAGAGAGACAGCACAAGAACCATACCGGTGGAAGACATCGGTGTGGTTGTGCTCGACAACCGGCAAATAACGCTTACGCACGGACTGCTCGAGGCACTGCTCGAAAACAACTGTGCCGTTGTAACCTGCGACTCGCGCGGCATGCCCGTGGGGCTTATGCTTCCGCTTTGCGGCAACACGCTGCAGAGCGAGCGCTTCAGCCGACAGATAGAAGCGTCGCTGCCGCTGAAAAAGCAGCTATGGCAGCAGACCGTCAAGGCCAAGATTGACAACCAGGCGGCAGTGCTCGACAATATTTCGGGGATAGAAACAGGATGCATGAAGCGGTGGTCGGCCGACGTGCGCAGCGGCGACCCCGACAATCTTGAGGGGCGTGCAGCGGCTTATTACTGGAAACATATATTCAGGGATGTTTCAGGGCTGTCGGGCTTCACCCGTGGCCGCGACGGCATGCCGCCCAACAATCTTCTCAACTATGGCTATGCCATCCTGAGAGCCGTTATGGCACGCTCGCTTGTGTCTGCCGGCTTGCTGCCCACGCTCGGCATACATCATCATAACCGTTACAACGCCTATTGTCTGGCAGACGACATCATGGAGCCTTACCGCCCCTATGTTGACAGACTTGTGTATGACATGGCGGCAGGACACGACACTGAAGAATATTCTGAACTGACGAAGCCGCTTAAGATGAAGCTGCTCTCCATACCTACGCTTGACGTTGTGATTGGCGGCCGGCACAGTCCGCTAATGATTGCCGCCACGCAGACGGCAGCGTCGCTCTGCAAATGTTTCAGCGGCGAACTGCGCCGCATTGCTTATCCCGAACTCTAATAAGAGTATGGCGGCTGGGCATTGACGAAATATGTTTCTAATAATCTATACTATGGACCGATTCAGCGAATACCGGGTTATGTGGATACTTGTATTTTTCGACCTTCCCACCGACACCAAGAAAGACAAAAAGGCTTACGCACTTTTTCGTAAGAACTTGCGCCGCGACGGGTTCACCATGTTTCAGTTTTCTATCTATGTACGTCATTGCGCCAGCATGGAGAATGCTGCAGTTCACATAAAGCGTGTAAAGTCGTTCCTTCCTGAATTTGGCAATGTGGGCATCCTCTGCATAACCGACAAGCAGTTTGGCAATATAGAGATATTTTATGGGCACAAACCTGTAGAGCCGAATGCTCCGGGGCAGCAGCTTGAGTTGTTCTGAGACGGATGTTTTTTATAACCTCTTACAAATAAAAAATCCCGTCGTAAGGCGGGATTTTCGTTTTATGCAAACATCATTTTTATTTTCTGATTTTCTTTGTATTTGTCTATGCATCAGATATTTACGCATATCGTGATGTTTGTTATTATGCAAAGATAAGAATTTTAAAGCAAATCACAACGAGTTACGCCCCCTCGACTGCGAATACGAAGATGTTTGTTATTATGCAAAGATAAGAATTTTAAAGCAAATCACAACACGACTTTGCGCCCGCATTTTCACATCATCGATGTTTGTTATTATGCAAAGATAAGAATTTTAAAGCAAATCACAACTGGTTTTGGTGAGGTCGATTTTCAACCGCAGATGTTTGTTATTATGCAAAGATAAGAATTTTAAAGCAAATCACAACCGCCTCTGCGGACTCGTCTTACGCCCCCTCGATGTTTGTTATTATGCAAAGATAAGAATTTTAAAGCAAATCACAACTGTAAACATCTGAAAGGTTTCTGACAAAATGATGTTTGTTATTATGCAAAGATAAGAATTTTAAAGCAAATCACAACTGTAAGGAAGATGTCAAGGATGATGATTTAGATGTTTGTTATTATGCAAAGATAAGAATTTTAAAGCAAATCACAACAACATCCGAAAGGTTTTCAAACGCTTGCTGGATGTTTGTTATTATGCAAAGATAAGAATTTTAAAGCAAATCACAACGACAAAGGTACAAACCCCGAAATCATGATGGATGTTTGTTATTATGCAAAGATAAGAATTTTAAAGCAAATCACAACACTATTTTTTGACTATATTTTTCCTTTTTCGATGTTTGTTATTATGCAAAGATAAGAATTTTAAAGCAAATCACAACGCTCTTCACCTCGTGATGGCAATAGGGGCAGATGTTTGTTATTATGCAAAGATAAGAATTTTAAAGCAAATCACAACAACCCTTATCTTATGATGTCAGGCGGTAATGATGTTTGTTATTATGCAAAGATAAGAATTTTAAAGCAAATCACAACTCGATTCCCTTATAGTTACATCGATGCGAGGATGTTTGTTATTATGCAAAGATAAGAATTTTAAAGCAAATCACAACCCGTCTGCGGGGTTATACGAAAACAGACTGGATGTTTGTTATTATGCAAAGATAAGAATTTTAAAGCAAATCACAACTGCAGGTTCTGCAGGATGCCCAGGAAGAAAGATGTTTGTTATTATGCAAAGATAAGAATTTTAAAGCAAATCACAACCGGTTTTAATTAGTGTGCTATCTGTACTTAGATGTTTGTTATTATGTAAAGATAAGAATTTTAAAGCAAATCACAACCCTTTGACCGTATTAAGGTTCTGCATCACCGATGTTTGTTATTATGCAAAGATAAGAATTTTAAAGCAAATCACAACTGTCCTGGGCAACATAGTGCAGTATGTCGTGATGTTTGTTATTATGCAAAGATAAGAATTTTAAAGCAAATCACAACAGTGAGATATGTTTTCTCTACCTTGCCACTGATGTTTGTTATTATGCAAAGATAAGAATTTTAAAGCAAATCACAACGTACGATAGACGCTACAACGAGGACGCCACGATGTTTGTTATTATGCAAAGATAAGAATTTTAAAGCAAATCACAACATATTACGCCGAGATAACGGACGGAACGCGATGTTTGTTATTATGCAAAGATAAGAATTTTAAAGCAAATCACAACGGCGCGCTGACTATCCCCGAGAATACGGATGATGTTTGTTACTATGCAAAGATAAGAATTTTAAAGCAAATCACAACAGCCCGCAAACCGGCAGCAGTAATCGAAATGATGTTTGTTACTATGCAAAGATAAGAATTTTAAGGCAAATTATCGATTTAATGATTAATATTGTTTGCAATAAAAATATCCGCAGCACCTCAATGGGAGAGGGCTGCGGATAGTAATTCTTAAGATGTCCATGCGGCCGCCGTTGGCGTGG
>ENA-OPCX01000288-OPCX01000288.1-human-gut-metagenome-genome-assembly--contig:-NODE-288-length-26777-cov-9.282876_pt1 | contig 26777 bp, 17 predicted proteins | sample MGYA00241570_ERZ501491 | MGnify/ENA primary metagenome ERZ501491 (study PRJEB25962, sample SAMEA2042620) | human gut metagenome | biome: human gut; feature: human-associated habitat; material: faeces... | reverse complement strand
TTTCTTCAAACCTTATTTATGCATTGGTATATACAAACGAAGGATACAAAATTTATAAAGGAGATCCTTCGTTTATGTCTAATTTAACATATACGGTAGAATATACAGATGAATATTACAAAGTTTACAAAGGTGATTCGTCTTTTTCATCTAACTTAATTTATTATATAAACCGTGAAGCATTAGAATTTTTTGAAGACAATAAATACAAAATCCCGAATCAGTGAAGATTCGGGATTTTTTCTTATCATTTGCAAACGAGCTCGCCGTTTTCGACATCGATCGTGATGACATGGCCGGCTTCCATCTCGCCGGACAGTATCGTCTTTGCGATAAGCGTCTCGACGCTTGCCTGCAGGTATCTCTTGAGCGGTCTTGCGCCGAACACGGGGTCAAAGCCACGCTCGATGATGAGCTGCTTTGCGGCGTCGGTGATCTCAAGACCCAAGGTCTTGTCGGCAAGACGCTTTTTGAGCGATTCCGTAAGGATATCGATGATGCCGTTAAGCTCTGTCTTGGTGAGGGGCTTGAAGCAGATGATCTCGTCAAGACGGTTGAGAAACTCCGGCCTGAACTGTCTGCGCAGCTCGCCGAACACGCTGTTTTTAGCGTCCTCTGTGATATTGCCGTCATCGTCGATGCCGTCGAGCAGATACTGACTGCCGAGGTTAGAGGTCATGATGATAATGGTGTTCTTGAAGTTTACCGTACGTCCCTTATTATCAGTCAGACGTCCATCGTCCAATACCTGCAACAAGATGTTGAATACATCCGGATGCGCCTTCTCGATTTCATCGAACAAGACAACTGAGTACGGTTTACGACGGACAGCTTCTGTCAACTGACCACCTTCATCGTAACCAACGTATCCCGGAGGGGCACCAATCAGACGAGAAACGGTATGTTTCTCTTGGTATTCACTCATATCGATACGCGTCATCAGCGATTCATCATCGAACAAGTACTCTGCCAGTGCTTTAGCCAATTCGGTTTTACCAACACCCGTAGTACCTAAGAAGATGAATGAACCAATCGGACGTTTCGGATCTTGCAGTCCCGCACGGCTACGACGTACAGCGTCGGCTACCGCTTCAATTGCTTCATCCTGTCCGATGACACGCTTATGCAGCTCGTCTTCCAGGTGGAGCAACTTGTCACGTTCGCTTTGCAGCATCTTGCTTACCGGTATTCCCGTCCAGCGTGATACTACATCAGCAATATCTTCGGCAGTAACCTCCTCCTTGATCATGGCATTGTCGCCTTGCTTTTTCTTCAAGTCTTCCTGAATACTCTTTATTTCGTTTTCCAAGCTCTGCAACTTGCCATAACGGATTTCGGCTACTTTACCATAGTCGCCTTCGCGTTCAGCCTTGTCGGCTTCGAACTTCAGTTGTTCTATTTCCTTCTTGTTCTGCTGAATCTTGTTCACCAGTTGTTTTTCGCTCTCCCATTTAGCCTTGTACGAAGTTTCCTGTTCCTTCAACTCGGCTATTTCTTTGTTCAATTGAGCAAGCTTAGCTTCGTCCTTTTCACGTTTGATAGCCTCACGTTCAATTTCGAGCTGTTTCAACCGGCGTTCAATTTCATCCAGTTCTTCCGGCAGTGAGTCACGCTCCATACGAAGCTTGGCTGCGGCTTCATCCATCAAGTCGATGGCCTTATCCGGCAAGAAACGGTCGGTAATGTAACGGTTACTCAATTCTACTGCGGCAATGATGGCTTCGTCTTTGATTCTCACCTGATGGTGATTCTCGTAACGTTCCTTCAATCCACGCAAGATAGAAATAGAACTTGCCGTATCCGGCTCGTCTACCATGACGGTCTGGAATCGTCTTTCGAGCGCCTTATCCTTTTCGAAATATTTTTGATATTCGTCGAGGGTAGTGGCACCGATGCTTCTCAGCTCGCCACGTGCCAAGGCAGGTTTCAAGATGTTTGCAGCATCCATGGCACCTTCACCTTTTCCGGCACCCACCAACGTATGAATTTCATCGATGAACAGAATAATATTTCCGTCCGATTTCGTTACTTCGTTGATAACCGATTTCAATCGTTCCTCAAACTCACCTTTATATTTGGCACCTGCAACCAGTGCACCCATATCGAGTGAGAACAATTGCTTGTTCTTCAGGTTTTCAGGAACATCTCCACGCAGGATTCGCTGTGCCAGTCCTTCTACGATAGCAGTCTTACCAGTACCCGGTTCACCAATCAGGATCGGGTTGTTTTTGGTACGACGGCTCAGGATTTGCAGTACACGACGGATTTCTTCGTCACGACCGATAACCGGGTCCAGCTTGCCGTTACGTGCGGCTTCTATCAGGTTGATGGCATATTTGCTGAGTGACTGGTAGGTATCCTCGCTGGATTGCGAAGTGACATTCTGTCCCTGACGCAGCTCACTGATAGCAGCTCGCAACTCCTTATCCGTAATACCCGCATCTTTCAAGATGGTAGATACGGTGCTTTTTACGTTAAGCAGTGCCAGAATGATAGCTTCCAGCGAAACATATTCATCACCCAACGTTTTAGAAAACTCGACAGCTTTTTGCAATACCTCATTTGCGTCACGGCTCAGGTAAGGTTCGCCGCCTGAAACCTTCGGCAGAGAAGCTATCTGCTTGTCGAGTACGGTTTCAATCTGCTGACCGTTGACACCAAGTTTCTGGAAAATGAAGTTGGTTACATTTTCTCCGACCTTCAGCACCCCTGCCAGCAAATGCTCCGGCTCGATAGCTTGCTGCCCGCGGCTCTGTACCAGATTCACCGCTTGCTGCACAGCCTCTTGCGATTTGATTGTAAAGTTGTTAAAGTTCATATATTGTTCTCCTTTCTTATTTTTCTATGTTTTTTGAAATACACTTTCTATCAGACAAACTTCTTGCCATCGCCATAAAATGTTTATTATATGCCTAAATGTCAGGGTGTTAGCATATTTTACTGCAATATTGTCCGAAGGCATACCAAAATGTCAGGAAAGTTTTTATTATCTTTATCGCCATAAACTTAGATATATGGAAAAGAAGATACCGTTTGCCCCTGTTGTGATGCTGATAGATGCCACCTATCTGGATAGAGTAGGCTGTGACATGACCGCTCATTTCGCTCCTATCGTCAACCGTGAGTTGCCGAAAGCCGATTTGGCCAATTTGCTGGAATGCCTGGCTCTGGATGCAGGAATCCAGTCGGGAGAAAATGAAATACAAGTGATTTTTATTTATGAGGCAGGAAAAGAGAAAATGAACTTCTGTACACCTTCCTCGTTCGGTAAGGAACTTCATAATGTAGCCTTCAAGAGTCAGTTGGGAGAGTTCTCCTTGTACGCTTTCCAGCCTTCCGACATGGCAACGTGTGAAGACTTGTTCCTTGAGTCACTTCAGTTGGCTGGCGAGTCGAAGGATGTCCGTCGTTTTATTATCGTACCCGATGAAGAAGGATACGGTAAGCGGATAGGTGACTATATAAATAAGGTGAAAGGGAAGGAAAGCATTACCGTTTTCGGTATGAATCCTCCTGCCTACGAAGGCGATTACTCATTCGAAATGTTGGGATTTCCCGTTCTTCAGTCGTTGGGAGTCCGTGCGGAGGAACTGTAAATGTCCGATTTCCGTCTGAAAGTATTCTACAGTGTGGCGAAAAACCTGAGCTTTACCAAAGCTTCTCAGGAGTTGTTCGTCAGCCAGCCCGCCATAACCAAGCACATACGCGAGCTGGAAAGCTTGTATCAGACCCGTTTGTTCAACCGGCTTGGCAACAAAATTTCGCTGACCGAGTCGGGCTACGTGTTGCTGGAGCATTGCGAACGCATCCTTTCCGAATACCGTAAGCTGGAGTATGACATGCACTTGCTGCACAATGAATACAACGGTCAGCTTCGTCTGGGAGCAAGTACTACGATAGCCCAGTACGTGCTTCCGCCCATTCTTGCCGGGTTTACGGAGAAATATCCCAAGATTACCGTTTCGCTTATCGATACCAATTCGCGCAACATCGAACAGGCGTTACAGGAACACGATATTGACTTGGGTATGGTAGAGGGAGTATTCCGCCTGCCCAACCTGAAATATGAACCTTTCCTTCACGATGAACTGGTTCCGGTAGTCTGTGCTTCGTCGCCACTGGCTGCCAAAGATTCGCTCACCCTCGACGAACTGAGAGAAATTCCTTTGGTGCTTCGCGAAAGAGGTTCGGGCACGCTCGATGCCATCGAAATGGCTCTTTCCGAGCAAGGGCTGAAACTTTCGTCGATGAATGTCCGGTTACATCTGGGAAGTACCGAAAGCATCAAGCAGTTTTTAAGAAACAGTTCCACGATGGGAATCATATCACTGCAGGCCATTCTGCGTGAACTGCGTGACGGAGAGTTCAAGATAATCGATGTAAACGGGCTGCAAATTAAGCGACATTTCTGTTTCGTATATTTACAGGGACAGGAAGAAGCCTCGTCTACCAACTTTATGCGTTTTGTACAGAATTACTTGGAAAACTGTAAGAATGCAGGCGATATCATTGGTAAGATGATGATAGCGCACTGAGGCAAGCAGTTTAGAATAAAAAGAAGCCCCGGTATGTACCCCGACTGCCAGAAGCAGACAAGGAACATGCCGGGGCTTGTTGCGATATATTTATTTTTACATGAATGCAGGAACCAGGTATTTAGTAAGCAGATAACCGCCGCCTACCAGCCAGATGTACAGCAAGCCTGCCAGCAAGAACGGCTTGGCACCAGCCTGTTTGAACTTTTCGATGCTGGTATCTGTACCAAGAGCGGTCATGGCCATCGTCAGCATGAAAGTATCAATATATTCGATTGCTCCGTTCAGTGGAATATCTTTTACACTGTCTACGCCCAGAACGTATTGCAAAAGTGAGTTCACACAGATAATTCCAATAAATCCAAAGGCAAACCAGGGGATGGTAATTTTACTCTTTTCAGCCTTTTCGCCGTTTGCACTGCTCTTGCGTTTTGCCAGTGCGAAGCTCATGATAACCAAGACCGGAGCAAGCATCATGACACGGATCATCTTGGTAATGGTAGCAGTTCCGGCAATTCCCAGAGCATCTGTCGGGTCCATAGCATTACCGGCTCCGGCTACGTGTGCTACTTCGTGCAGGGTACTTCCCGTATAGATGGCTACACCCATGTTGTCCAGTCCGTCCAATATTCCGGCACGATACATGATAGGATAGAGGAACATGGAGATTGTTCCGAAAATGACTACCGTAGATACAGCGATGGCAGTCTTGTGACCTTCACATTTCACTACAGGTTCTGCACCCAGTACGGCAGCAGCACCACAGATAGCACTACCTGTTGCAGTCATCAGTGAAGTATCTTTATCCATTTTCATGATACGTCCCAGCCAGATTCCCAGGAAAATGGTACCTACTACAATGATAGTATCTATTATAACCGCAGGTAGTCCTACAGCAGCCACCTGTGTAAGAGTCAGTCGGAAACCGTATAAAACGATACCCGCACGCAGAATTTGCTTGGTACAGAACTTGATACCCGGCACCCATGTTTCGGGCAGATGGTTTCTCAAGCTGTTGGCATATAGCATACCCAGGATGATACCTACAATCAGCGGACTGAATGACAGACTTTTTACAAACGGAATTTCGGCAATATAAAATGCCGCAAATGAGAACAATGCAATCAACAAGATACCATGAATGGTATTTCCTCTGTTTCCTTTTTCGAACATCGTATAATAATTGTTTTAGTGATTAATTTCTTTTTCCGCTGCAAAGGTAAGTTATTATATAGTACAAACCTATTGAAAAATATTTATCTGTTATAACTAAAGGTAATAGCTTGTAGGAAAATGATTCAGCCTTTTCACTCTTTTGTCTGCTACGGTTAAGAATAGCCGGGCAGGAAGGAGCGAAAAGGCTGAGGAAAATGAAAAAAAAGAATAAGAGCTTCTTCTGAAAGTTTGTACAAAGATTTTTATGTTTTGTACAAAAACGCTAAAAATTTGTACAAATTTCATCAGAAACCTGAGGAGATTTCGGTGTATATCTCTGGACATGTTGCAGGCTGGCTGCACATGTTTTATTATAGCTTACAGAACAATGATACGAAGAAGGGCACGCTCATGTCTATCAGTATGCCGTGGAAGATGGCTACCGGCATCATATCCTTACCCGAGTAACGGGTAATCATGGGCAAAACCACATCCATCGAGTTGACTCCGGCAGCGGAAATAGGTGCCAGCTTGCCGAAATACTTGCACAATAGCGGAGTTCCGAGCAAAGCCATCATCTCGCGGAAGATGTTAGACAGCAGAGCAATCGTACCCAGTTCCGTCGCCAGTTGGAGTCCGAGGGAAGGTTCCTTGAACTGTGTGATCAGGATAGACGAGAGCGAATAGTAGGCAAATCCGCTGCCCACCGCCATGCAGTCGAATATACTCCAGCGTGAAAGCAGTACACTGGCAAGTGCGGAAAAAAGCAGTGTGCCGCAAATGGTAGCCAGAGGAATGAGCAAATACTTCAACCGGAGGTCGGCTATAATGTGTTTCAGTTCCTTGCTTGAACCGATACTTAGTCCCACCTGTAGCATCAGAGCATATAAAATGTATAAAGTCAGGTTGCTCTGCTTCATATCGAACGGAAGCCATTCGGTCAGTCCCAGTATGCAACCTGCCACGAAGAACAGCAATACGATAATACTTCCTTTCATTGTTTGCCTCCTTTCTTGAAAAACAGTTTCAGCACCATCCACGATGCCAGAATGCTTCCGCAAGTAGCCGAAACAGCCAGAATGGCAGCCTGCCAGCCGAATGTAGCCAGATTGTTGATGATTAATTCGTTCGAGCCGACCGATATTCCCAAAAGGAACAGCAGCAGGAAAATGGTCAGTGAGATCGTTTTTTCTGTCTTTTGCAGAAAGGCAATATTTCTGAACAGATATCCCACAGCGATACCTGTCAACATAAATCCGATAATAGAAAACATATATTACGCAATTATGAGGTTAAAACTGATTTAGTCATTCAAGTTTCAAGCCGCCAGATGCGGCGACGCCTCATAGAAATCCGCTGAACCAATGTATGTGTACGACGCGATAACCGTTGCACACTGGTTCGTGCAGCAGGAGTTTAACGGGAGTATGTGTCGCTTTTACATTCATGGGTTATTGATGTTTTGATGCGGCAAAGGTAATGTGCTTTTGCATATTTACCAAATTTTTATGCAAAAAAGATGGAAGGATACTTGAGATTCGTCGCAAGCAGGAGATAATGACGTTGTTTTTCTGCCGGTTCCTGCCTGCAACGTATCTACTACAGCACCCTCTGTGAGGCAGGATTGCCGCCAAGAGGAAGAACAGATGCTGCCGGATGCTTTCCGTTGCCGGTTGTTCAGTCGTAGAAGGATAAATTCCAGAACCATTCAAGTTACGATTTCATCCATTATCCAGTCATCACATTATCGCAAAGAGTGCAGCCTGCCATCCATAGTGCCAGGTTGCTTGTCATCGATTTATTTAGTCCTATTGAAAATTTTGCATAATAAAAAGAGTAAAAGCAAAGTGGTAAATGTGACGGTCTTTTTCCAGCTTTGATAAGAAAACGTATACGAAAAGATGCCCGATAGCAATACCCATTTATACAAAGGTAAGCAAAATCGGGATGTATCAAAAATAAATGCTGTATATTTGTGGAGAAAAAACAGACATTAACATGATACGAAATACATTGTTGACGCTTGCACTGGGAATGAGTCTCGGCGTGCAGGCTCAAAAAAATGTGGGAGCAGAGTTTCGTTCTCCTTTCGATTTTCCATTGTTGCTGAGCGCAAATTTCGGAGAACTGCGTCCCAATCATTTTCATAACGGACTGGATATTAAGACACAGGGAGTGACGGGGAAACCGATTCATAGTGTAGCCGACGGTTATGTGTCGCGCATTATGGTATTGCACGGCGGATACGGACAGGCTATCTTTGTGACGCATCCTAACGGATATACTTCGGTTTACGGTCATGTGGTATCGTTTGCTCCGAAAGTACAGGAGTATGTACGTGCATATCAGTACGAACACGAAACTTTTGTGTGCGACTTGCATCCCGAACCGGGGCTGCTTCCGGTGAAGGCAGGCGATATTATAGCCATGAGTGGCAATGAGGGTGCTTCGGCAGGACCTCACCTGCATCTGGAGCTCCGCCGGAATGATAATGGGGATTATGTGGACCCGATGCCGTTTTTCCGGCAGTATCTGAAAGATACCAAGGCGCCTGTCGGCAGTCTGGTGGGGATTTATCCGGTCAGAGGCAAGGGAGTGGTAAATGGCTCTTCTGCGAAAAAGCTGGTTGCTGTAGGAGCATTGAATCAGCGGTTCACTGCCTGGGGACAGATTTATACGGGTATCAGTGCGAAGGATTACATGGACGGAACGTCCAATTTTTATGGGGTTCACTCGGTAACCTTGTATGTCGATTCTGTAAAGGTGTTCAACAGTACTACCGATGAGGTGTCGTCTGATGAAAACCGCATGATAAACGGGTTTACCGACTATGATGAGCTGATGCGTACCAACCGTCTTATCATGCGTTCGTATAAACTGCTGGGCAATAAATTGCGCTTGCTGGAAACGGGTCCCGACCGCGGTCTGGTAACAATCGACGAGGAACGTGACTATCATTTCTGTTACGTGCTGGAGGATAATTTCGGCAATAAGCGCCGATATAAGTTTACGGTTCGTGGCAAGAAACAGGAGATTCCTCCCTACACACCCAAGGCAAACAAGATGTTGTACTGGAACAAGACGAATGTAATTCAGGAGCCGGGTATGGAACTGGTGGTGCCGAAGGGAATGGTATACGACGACGCTGAACTGCGGACGAGGGTAAGTGGTGACAGCAGCGACATTTCTTTCGATTATGTACTCGATATCGGACGTACACCCTTGCACAGCTTCTGCGATTTGTCTATCGGAGTACGTCATCTGCCTGTAGCCGATACAACAAAATATTACATTGTCCAGAAGGCCGGAAAGTGGCGGGCTTCTGCAGGTGGCAAGTATCAGAACGGATGGGTAAAGACAAAAGTCAGAACGCTGGGCACGTTTGCCGTGGCTGTCGATACGGTTTCTCCACAGGTGACTCCTTTGGGGCTGGGAAGCTGGCGGACAAGCCGGAACATTCGCTTTAAGGTGAGCGACGGTCAGACGGGGATTCAAAGCTATAAGGTGTATGTGGATGGCAATTTTGTGCTTTTCGGACTGAAAAAAGGTATTCTTGTCATTCAGGATCCGGGGCGTATAAAGAAAGGTGTGCCTCATAAGCTGGAAGTGGTTGTGACTGACAATTGTGGCAATGAAACGCGGAAACAATATAAATTCTAAATACGTATGATGAAAAAACTAATGTTGGCAGTCTGCCTTCTGGCGGCTGTGTGTGTAAACGGTTGGGCGTGTACCAACTTGATTGTCGGTAAGAAAGCCTCTGCCGACGGTTCTGTAATCGTATCCTATTCGGCCGATTCGTACGGTATGTTCGGGTACTTGTGTCATTATCCGGCTGCTGTACATGCATCGGGTACTATGCGTAATATTTACGAATGGGACACGGGTAAGTATCTGGGACAGATAAAGGAGGCCAAGCAGACGTATAATGTAATAGGAAACATGAATGAGTTTCAGGTAACTATCGGAGAAACGACTTTCGGTGGTCGTCCGGAACTGGTTGATACAACCGGAGTGATGGATTACGGAAGCTTGATTTATGTGGCTTTGCAGCGTTCACGTACAGCAAAAGAGGCTATCAAGGTAATGACCGACCTCGTAAAAGAGTATGGTTATTACAGTAGTGGTGAGTCGTTTACCATTGCCGATCCGAACGAGGCCTGGATTATGGAAATGATTGGTAAGGGTCCCGGAGTGAAAGGTGCCGTATGGGTGGCTGTCCGTATTCCGGATGATTGCATCGCGGCGCACGCAAATCAGAGCCGCATCCATAAATTCGATATGAATGATAAGGATAATTGTCTGTATTCTCCGGACGTGATTTCGTTTGCCCGCGAGAAAGGTTACTTTGATGGCGTAAACAAGGACTTCAGTTTTGCAGATGCTTACTGTCCGCTCGACTTCAGTGGCTTGCGTGCTTGCGAGGCTCGTGTCTGGAGTTATTATAATATGTTCAGCAAGGTGACAGGTCAGGCTTATCTTTCGTATATACAAGGTGAAAGCAAGGAGCCGATGCCGCTTTATGTAAAGCCCGACCGTAAGATTTCTGTTCGCGACATTCAGTATGCTATGCGTGATCATTATGAAGGTACTCCGCTTGATATTACCAACGATATGGGTGCAGGAGCTTTTCAGATGCCTTACCGTTTGTCGCCGTTGACCTTCGAGGTAGATGGAAAGACTTATTTCAACGAACGTCCTATTTCAACTCAGCAGAGTGGTTTTGTCTTTGTGGCTCAGATGCGTTCTACTATGCCCGATGCAATCGGCGGCGTTCTTTGGTTCGGACTGGACGACGCAAACATGACGGTCTTTACTCCGGTATATTGCAATACCGACAAGGTTCCGGCTTCTTATGCCGAAGGTGAAGGTGACTGTGTGACATTCTCGTGGAACTCTGCTTTCTGGATTTATAACTGGGTGGCTGACATGATCCGTCCTCGCTACAGTCTGATGGTAGACGATATGCGTACGGTTCAGAATTCGCTGGAAGACATGTATGCCAATGCTCAGGAAGGTGTGGAAAGTACAGCCATGAAACTGTATGCGCAAGATCCGCAGAAGGCAAAAGATTTTCTGACCAACTATACGGGTATGGCTGCTCAGACTGCTGTAGACAGTTGGAAGAAATTGGGTGAGTTTCTGATTGTCCGTTATAACGACGGTGTAGTGAAACGAGTAAAAGACGGTAAGATTGTTCGTCCGGAAACAGGAAATACAGCTCCTCTCGACCGCCCGGGTTATCCACAGGAATTCTTGAAAGAGGTAGTTAAGGCTACAGGAGATCGTTATTTGGTGAAATAAAAAAGCTAAAATAGCAGGAAGTATACAAGTAGAACAGCCGTTGAAGGAATAAGCCTGCTATATTCTTTTTTGATAAACGTTGAAAGGGCTGTTCATTTTCCCCTATAAATAGTGATAGTAGAATCATTATTTATGGGGGTATTTTGTTTCTTTCAATTACGTACTTTTGTAAAGAAAGGTTTAAGTTTACAATAAAGCTATAAATAAAAGGCTATGTAAGCGTAAGTGGGAAAGTGAAATGTAAAAAAATATTATACTATAATTTAAAATTGTTTTTTATTTAGAGATGGGGCACAAGCGCGTTGTGCAAGTTTGGATAGGATACATCGTGAAGATGTATCCTATCTTTTTTATGCAAAATGTCTTTATGTGATGGGTACCTTTCAGGCGGGAAAACGCATATGAATGATTGTCCCTTTTCCTAAAGTAGATTCAATTTTACATTCTCCTTGTAATTTGTAGCTGCGTTCTTTTATAGTCTTTAAGCCCAATCCCGAGGTTAGAATATTGGGGGATAAAGACGTATCGAAACCTTTGCCGTCGTCTTCGATGACTATTTCCACTTCGTTTTGGTCATAACCTACGGTGAGGTACATGTTTCTTGCATTGGCATGTTTGATGATGTTGGAGATAATTTCTTGTAAGATTCTGTATATTTCTACTATGTTTTCGGATGGTATAGTCAGATTCATTATATCATCCGATATGTAAGGGTGTATTGTAAGAGTATTTAATGTATTCAGTTTTTCAATATATAAATTGAACATCTGGTATAGGCTGATGTTGCTGAAGTTAGGAGCCGATAGTTGATGTGATATATTGCGTACGTTTTCTCGTATCTCTCCCAGTTGCGTTGCCAGACGGCCGGCGCTTGTTTGTTTCAATTGCATCTCTATTGCCAGCAATTCATTGCATACATCGTTATGGAGTTCTTTCGAGATGTGTTCGTTGCTGTCTTCCAGTCCTTTCAGATATTGGTCGGTCATTTTTTTATTCATTTCTCCAATGAGCAGTTTGCTTTGTGCTTCTTTGTTCTTTAATTCTTTTTCCAGTTCCGAGTGTTTGAGCTTAAGGGCAACTTTTCTTTTTTGGAGACTGATAATGATGATGACGGATAATAGTACAATTAGTACGAGTATGCTGGAAATAATATAAGTGCGTGTCTGGTAGGCGGCCTTGTTTTTTGCCTGTTCGGCATTAAGGCTGATAATCTTCAGGTCTTTTTCTTTGGTTTCCAGTTCGGCTTCGAATCCGGCCAAGCGGTTATGAAAACTCTTGTGCTGTATCTTTTGTTCTGTTTCGTATGCTTCGAGAGCTAACTGGTAGGACGTCTGCGGATGATTTCTTTTCGATTCTATCTCTGCCAGGGCAAGAAGTGATTTCGTCAGCATTATGCTGGGATTCTTTCTGTAAAAGGCTAATGCCTTCGATAGATAGTTATGAGCCTGTTGCAAAGAATCGGTAGCTTGGAAAAGCATGTAGCCATACAGATAATCGAGGTTGGCTATGTTGTATTCATTTTGGGTCTGCTTTTTATAGCTTATAGCTTTTTGATAATAACGGATAGCCGAGCGGGAGTCGCCTGTATCATAAAGAGCTTTAGCATAGTTGGTGTATACATAAAGTTTCAATCCAGCCGGCATGTTCTCTTGCAAAAGTTTTGTTGCCAGTTGCAAACTGTCGAGTGCATTGTGATAATATTCTCCGTTTGTCAGCAGAATGGCATGATTGCACAGGTAGCTTATCTTGTTGATTTGATTATTGAATGCAAGTGTATCTGTTTGTGGATATGAAAATATTTTTCGTGAGAAGGTGATAGCTTGTTGAGTTTCCTCCAGTTCGTTGTATAGTGTGGCTATGTTGCTGATAATAATGGCAGACAGATTGTAGTCCTTCTGATATTCTGTTATTTTCAGCGCTTCTTTGTACATCAGAATTGCCTTGTCGAGCATGAATAAGTTTTTGTGTATAACTCCCGACAAATTGTACGATTCGGCCAGACGTGCGGTATCTTTGATTTGAACAAACAGGTCAATTGCTTCATCTGTAAACTTCTTGGCTTCGTAAAGTTTATTGCTTGACCATAGTCCATAGGCTATTTCATAAGTCGCTATGCCTTCCGACTGCTGTATTTGTTTTCGTGTTTCGGAAGAATATTTTCTATCTTTCAGGCGTATGGCTTCTTCTCTGGCATCTTTAAGAATGGAATATGCTTTGGTATAATCTCTTTTGGAGTTGAGATAAGTTGCATAGGTAATATTCAGGTCTAATGCAGATACAGGATCATTGCTATAGTTTATTTGCCGGCATGCAAGAGAATATATGGAATCCATTCGGTAAAAATCTCCTTCGTCTCCATATTGTTGTATTTGCTTGGTGAAGTCGAAGTCATTCGCAATAATATGCCCTGCAAAAGCAATTAGAAACGTAATAAATATAAATCTTCTCATGCTGTAATCCATCCTTTAATGAAAGCCAGGCGCATAAGATGTGAAACATTGATCGCACCGCTTTTTAATAATATATTCTTGCGCATTGTATCAATCGTACTCTTGCTGAGATTTAGTTTTTGTGCGATCTCTTCGGAGGTGTATCCACAAGACAACATATTGATAATCTCTTTTTCGCGTGGACTCGGAGTATAAGTAATTGAATCCATTACGGAGTGATCTCCTATAAGCGACAATGTAATGTTTAAGGCTGTCGGAGAATAATATTTGTTTTTTGTCGATAAAATAGTATCGATGGCCTTTTTCACTTCATCTGTATCGTCGTTTTTGGTAACAATACCGGCAACTTCTTTTTTTATAAGAAGCTTTATGATCCAGAATTCTGTGTGCATTGTATAAATCAATACAGGAGTCTGAGGTATTTTCTTTTGCAGATAGGGGAGCAGTTCCAATACGGTTTTGTCTTGCAATTCGTAGTCTGCAATTAGGAGATCAAGTGGATTGTTGTCTATATAATTGTATAATTCAGAATAATGTTTGCCTATTGTAATTTTATATTTATTGTCGAGGGTCAGCAGTTTGGCTAACCCTTCCGCAATAATAGGATGGTCATCTAAAATGTAAATATGTTCTTGCATACTAAGGTACTTGTTGTTAAAAAGATTTGTTCTTGTTTTTCTCTGTTACAAATATGGTTAATTTATATTTTTAATGCAAATTATTCTTCTCTTTTTGATAGCATATTCCTTTTTGTTTTGTATGGATTATACAGTTGCCGAATGTTATAAATTTTCTTGATTTATAGATCGTTTCAAGTTTGTCAGGGATTTTTTTTCTTGGATCAATAAAAGTTCTGCCAAGGCAAAAATACTTTGTTCGTAAATGGTTCGGAAAGTAGGTAAAGAGAGGATGTATAAGAATTTTGTATTTTTACTTGGTGTAACGACAAATAACAATAATTCGGCTGAGAAGGCTTGTTTTTTGCAAAAAATAATTAGGATAATTAGAACGAATCTTTTATTTTTGTTTCGCTAATACATAAATGAGAAAACATCAATAATTATATAAAGATTATAAAATCATGGAAAACGAAGAATTGATTAAATTGTGTTCTGACAAAGCTCAGAAGTGGTTAACTCCGGCTTATGATGCAGAAACTCAGGCCGAAGTAAAGCGTATGTTGGAAAATCCTGATAAAACAGAATTGATAGAAGCTTTTTATAAAGACCTTGAATTCGGTACAGGTGGTTTGCGTGGCATCATGGGTGTAGGTTCAAACCGTATGAATATTTACACTGTTGGTGCGGCTACTCAGGGATTGTCTAACTATCTGAACAAATGTTTTGCAGGCAAAAAAGATATTTCTGTAGTTGTTGGTCATGACTGTCGTAACAACAGTCGTCTGTTTGCCGAAATTTCTGCGAATATCTTCTCTGCAAACGGAATTAAGGTTTATTTGTTCGAAGACATGCGTCCTACTCCAGAGATGTCATTTGCTATTCGTCATTTGGGATGCCAGAGCGGTATTATTCTTACAGCTTCTCACAATCCGAAAGAATATAACGGTTATAAGGCATATTGGGACGATGGAGCTCAGGTTCTTGCCCCGCACGATAAAGGTATTATTGAGGAAGTAAACAAGGTTGCTTCTGCATCTGATATTAAATTCGAAGGCAATAAGGAGCTGATTCAGATTATCGGTAAGGAAATTGATGATGAATACTTGCGTCAGGTTCATACTATTTCCATCGATCCGGAAGTTATCAAACGTCAGAAAGACTTGAAGATTGTTTATACTCCTATCCACGGAACTGGTATGATGCTGATTCCGCAGTCACTGAAGTTGTGGGGATTCGAAAATGTTCATTGCGTTCCTGAACAGATGGTCAAGAGTGGTGATTTCCCGACAGTCGTTTCTCCGAACCCGGAAAATGCAGAAGCTTTGACATTGGCTATCAAGCTTGCTAAAGAAATTGATGCGGATATCGTCATGGCTTCCGACCCTGATGCCGACCGTGTAGGTATGGCTTGTAAGAATGACAAGGGTGAATGGGTATTGATTAACGGTAATCAGACTTGTTTGATCTTCTTGTATTACATTATCAAGAACCGTATTGCAATGGGTAAGATGAAGGGTAACGAATTTGTTGTAAAGACAATTGTTACTACTGAACTGATAAAATCGGTTGCTGATAAGAATCATATCAAGATGTACGACTGCTATACTGGATTCAAATGGATTGCTCGTGAGATTCGTTTGCGTGAAGGTAAAGAACAATATATCGGCGGTGGTGAAGAAAGCTACGGATTCCTTGCAGAAGATTTTGTACGCGATAAAGATGCAGTTTCTGCATGTTCTTTGCTTGCTGAAATTTGTGCATGGGCAAAAGACCAAGGCAAAACACTGTATGATATCTTGATGGAAATCTATGTAGAATACGGATTCTCTAAGGAAGTTACAGTGAACGTTGTAAAACCGGGTAAGAGTGGAGCCGATGAAATTAAGGCTATGATGGAAAACTTCCGCGCTTGTCCTCCGAAAGAACTGGGTGGATCGGAAGTTGTATTGGTTAAAGATTACAAGACTCTGAAAGCTACAGACAATAAGGGTAATGTAACCGATTTGAATATGCCGGAACCATCGAATGTACTTCAGTTCTTTACAGCTGATGGAACAAAGGTTTCTGTACGTCCGTCAGGAACAGAGCCGAAGATTAAATTCTACATGGAAATTAAAGGTGAGATGGGTTGCCCGAAATGTTTTGCAGGAGCTGATGCTGAAGCAACAGAAAAGGTAGAAGCAGTCAAGAAATCTTTGGGTATCTAAAAGCAGAAATTTTTGCATCATAATTTAAAATCCGGTGGGCTTTAATGAAAAGTCCCCCGGATTTTTTTGTCTATTCTTCCGGATAATCGGCATAAAGCAGATATCTTTTTCTCATAATTTTGTATTTCTCCAGATCATCTTTCCATGCAGAGCGAATTTGCTGTTCTGTTTTCCCTTGCAGAATATCCTGTCGGACCTGCCCGGTTCCCATCAGAAGGTCAAACCATTTAGGACGGGTGAAGAATGACTTTTCGGCATCAGGCATACAGGCTTGATAAGCTTTGTAGAATTGGAGTACATATTGCAACGAAAATCCTTGCGGTATTTGGGAAGAAGTACGGAGGTCTATCCCGTAGCAGTTTATGTTTTTGTGCAGCGGATTCTTGTCTGAACCCTTCAAAGAACGTGGCTTGAAGCAGAAACTGAACGTCTGCCGGGTAAAGGGACTGCCTATTACCTGAAAAGGCCATTCTGTTCCTCTGCCGACACTCACAGAGGTTCCTTCGAAAGGACAGAGGGACGGATAAAGTGCGATGGCCTGGTCGTTGGGCAGGTTGGGTGAGGGTTTTACCGGAAGTGAATAAGGCTGACCGTGTTTCCAGTTTTCTACTGTAATGATTTTCAACTGGCATTGAAGGCCCTTTCCCAGCCATCCTTCTCCATTAATCATTTGTGCCAGCTCGCCTATTGTACATCCGTGCAGGACAGGAATTGGAAACATTCCCACAAAGCTCTTGTATTTCAGGTTGAGTACCGGACCGTCTACATAGTCGCAGGGGTTAGGACGATCCAGCACGATCAGCTCTTTCCGGTTTTCGGCACACGCTTGCATTACATAAAACATCGTACTGATATAAGTATAAAATCGCGCTCCGACGTCTTGCATGTCGAAGATAACAATATCAGTTTGGCTCAGTTGTGCTGGCTGAGGTTTTTTTTGTGTTCCATATAACGAAATGATGGGAACGTGGGTGCGGATGTCTTTGCCGTTGCGGACTATTTCTCCTGCATCGGCATCTCCCCGGAAACCATGTTCGGGAGTAAAAACCTGCACAATGTGTATGCCACTGTTATACAATGTGTCGAGCAGATGCACACCATTTACCAGAGAAGTATGGTTTACTACCAGTGATATCTGCTTGTCTTTTAGCATAGGAAGCAACTGTTCCATCTTGTCGGCGCCGTTACGAACCTGTGCTGATGCCTGCACGACTGTCAGCAGCCAGCAAACGAATAAAGTAATATATTTCATGTGGGACAAATAATTTTTTCGTACCTTTGTTTCATACAAAGGTAATAATAAAAGAAAAAATCCATGAATCCACTGGCATTAATAGATAAGTATTATCCTGAAGACAACGAATTGAAACACATCTTGCTGGTACATAGCCGTTCGGTAGCCGATAAGGCTCTTGCGCTGGCGAAGAAACATCCCGAACTGAATTTAGACTTGCAGTTTATAGAAGAAGCAGCCATGCTTCACGATATCGGAATATTTCGGACCGATGCAGAAGGTATCTGTTGCTTTGGAAAGTATCCTTATATCTGTCATGGCTACTTGGGAGCCGAACTTGTTCGTCAGGAAGGGTTTCCGAAACATGCATTAGTCTGCGAACGTCACACCGGTGCCGGATTATCCTTGCAGGATATCATACGTCAGGACTTGCCTGTTCCTCACAGAGAAATGATGCCTGTCAGTCTGGAGGAACAAATCATTTGTTTTGCCGACAAGTTCTTTTCCAAGACCAAGCTCGACCGTGAGAAGAGTATCGACAAGGCGCGCAAGAGTGTTGCCCGTTATGGTGAAGAAGGCGGTAAACGTTTTGACCACTGGTGTAAACTCTTTTTATAGTCTTAAAAAATACATTAAAATCTGTGGCTCTTGTGTTTATTTGCGAGAGAATGCTTACTTTTGCACCGCATTGCGTAAAAGATTGATGAATGGCGTCATTTAAAAAAGCTACATATTTATTGTTTGTTCTGTTCTTTTTGGGATTTTTTTTCTCTCTGTATGCTGAAACGCAGCGTGTCAGAGGAAAGAGAATGAGAGGAAACAGAACGGAAGCTCATGCCGATTCGCTGGCGGTCGATTCACTTAAAGGCGATTCACTGCATATGGACTCGCTGGCCGTAGATTCTGTTGGTGCAGATTCGCTGGCCCTTGATACTACTTCTAAGAAACAACCTCTGGATGCACCTGTAATTTACGAGGCTTCCGATTCCATCGTTTTTACCAAAGGAGGTTTTGCTCATCTGTATGGTGATGGTAAAGTCAATTATCAAAACATTGAGTTGACTTCTGCTCTGATAACCATGAATATGGACAGCAGTACGGTCTATGCCCGTGGTGTTGCTGATACGACTGGTGTAGAGCAGGGAACTCCTGTCTTTAAGGATGGAGAAACACCCTACGAATCGAAGACAATGCGTTATAATTTCAAGACTAAGAAGGGATTTATCAATAACATTGTAACGCAGCAGGGTGAAGGATACGTAACCAGTGAGAATGCCAAAAAGGGAGCAGATGATGAAATTTACATGACTCAGGGTAAATATACTACCTGCGACAACAAGGAACATCCGCACTTTTATTTGAAATTGTCTATGGCCAAGGTACGTCCAAAGAAGGATGTTGTATTCGGGCCTGCCCAGCTTGTAGTAGAAGATGTCCCTCTTCTGATAGCCGTTCAATTCGGATTTTTCCCGTTCAGCAGCAGTTATTCTTCAGGTTTCATCATGCCTACGTATGGTGACGAAATGAATCGTGGTTTTTATCTGCGTGATGGTGGATATTATTTTGCCATCAACGATAGGGTAGACTTGAAAGTGCTGGGAGAAATCTATACAAAAGGTTCATGGGGACTGTCGGCTGCTTCCAATTATAATAAGCGTTATAAGTATAGTGGCTATTTTAATGCCAGTTATCTGGTGACAAAGACGGGAGAAAAGAACATGCCCGATTATGCGGTTTCTAAAGATTTCCGTATACAGTGGAGTCACCGTCAGGATTCGAAAGCAAGTCCGAACAGCTCTTTCTCGGCCAGTGTAAACTTTGCAACCAGTAGTTACGACCGTTCGAGCTTGAGTTCATTGTACGACCCTTCTGCTTATAGTAACAACACAAAGGCGTCAAGTATCAGTTATTCTCGAAATTTTCCGGAAATTGGCCTGAATATTTCGAGTACGTTTAATATTACTCAGAATACGAGGGACTCTTCTGTCAATATGACTTTGCCTGACCTGAATATTTCTTTGAGCCGTATTTATCCGTTCAAGCGCAAGAAAGCTGCCGGCGACGAACGCTGGTATGAAAAGATTTCTTTCCAGTATACAGGTGCTTTGACAAATAGTGTTGATACAAAGGATAATCTGCTTTTCAAGACTCCTTTCTCGAAATGGAAGACAGGTATGAAGCATACTATTCCGGTTGAGGCTACATTCAGCTTGTTTAAATACATCAATATTACTCCTTCGTTCAACTATACCGAACGCTGGTATACGCGTAAAGTCATGCAGAGTTATGATGAAAAAACGCACGAAGTGGTAAAGGATACCATCAACGGGTTCAATCGTGTATACGATTATAATATGGCTGTTTCGATGAATACAAAGCTGTATGGTATGTATAAGCCTTTGTTTATGAAGAGCAAGGAGATTGTGATTCGTCACGTCGTAACTCCGTCGGTCAGCTATACATATACGCCGGACTTCGGTAAGTCGCGTTACGGTTATTACGAAACATACACCTATACCGACGAAAACGGTGAGGTCCGCATGGCAGAGTATTCGCCCTATGAAGGTGCTCCTTACAGCTATCCGGGTAAAGGTGTGTCACAGAATGTCAGCTTCTCGCTGAAGAATAATCTGGAAATGAAAATGGCTTCCGATAAGGATACAACGGGTTACAAGAAGATCAGTCTGATTGATGACTTGAGCGGAAGCTTGTCGTACGATATTGCTCAGAAGCGGTGGAGTAATCTTTCGCTGACGGCTCGTCTGAAGTTGACCAAGAATTATACGTTCAACATGAATGCAACGTTTGCAACTTATGCTTATAAGTTCGACGAAAATGGTAATGTAGTTGAAAGTGACCGTACAGAATGGTCGTACGGACGTTTCGGACGATTCCAGGGATATAGCGGTTCTTTCTCGTATACATTGAATAATGATACTTTCAAAAAGTTGTTCGGCAAAAAGGACGACGAGAAAAAGGATAAGGATAAAAAGGATACAGACGACGAGGATGAAGAAGAAACCGACGACGAAATGACCCAGAAGAATAATTCGGGTACTCGCAAGACGGAAAATGCGACTCTTGATCCGGACGGTTATCTTGCCTTCAAGTTGCCGTGGAGTTTGAGCTTGAGTTATAGCTATAGTATTCGTGAGGACAGAACGAAGCAGATTAATATCAAGACCATGCGTTACCCATATTCGCTTACTCACTCGCTGAATATATCGGGTAATATCAAGATGGGTAGCCGCTGGAACGTAACTTATTCGAGTGGTTACGACTTTACTTCGAAAGAAATGTCAATGACCACGGTGAACATCACTCGTGACTTGCACTGTTTCAATATGAGTTGCGGTCTGGTATTTGGTCCGTATACTTCGTATAACTTCTCCATCCGTGCCAATTCGGCTATGCTGACCGACGCTTTGAAATGGGATCAGCGTAGTAATACGGGTAGTCAGGTTACATGGTATTGATGTACATTGATTGATAGATAATATGCAAAGAGCCGCCGGAAATAATCCGGCGGCTCTTTGCATATTGGTACGTAAGGCCTACCACTGGATAGGCTTCTCACCATGTTGAATCAAGTATTCATTGGTTCGGCTGAAATGTTTGTTGCCGAAGAAGCCATTGTATGCCGAGAGTGGCGAAGGATGAACGGAAGTAAGCACCAGATGCTTGTTGCGGTCGATAAAGGCTCCCTTCTTTTGCGCATACGATCCCCACAAGATAAATACCAGATGCTCGCGGTTTTCGGCCAAGGCACGGATAGCTGCATCGGTAAACTCTTCCCAGCCTTGCCGCTGGTGTGAGCCTGCCTGATGAGCACGGACAGTGAGTGTGGCGTTCAGTAGCAGCACACCTTGTTCTGCCCAGCGGGTAAGGTTGCCTGTAGATGGCATAGGAGTACCCAGGTCGTCGTGTATTTCCTTGAATATATTTTGTAACGACGGAGGAAACGGGATGCCGTCGTTTACGGAAAAGCAAAGTCCGTGTGCCTGTCCCGGTCCGTGATACGGATCTTGTCCGATGATAACCACCTTTACCTTGTTGTAAGGGCAGAGGTTGAATGCATTGAATATCAGTTTTCCCGGAGGATATACGGTGGTTGTCTGATATTCCCGGCGTACAAAGTCAGTCAGGCGTATGAAATAATCTTTGTCAAACTCTGGAGCCAGTACTTGCTTCCACGATTCTTCTATCTGTACGTTCATGCTGTATTTTCTCTAAATGAATAACTTATGTATGATATATGTCAGACAAATTTAGTAAAAAGGCGTAAATTATTATTGCAGCGAAAAGAACTTTTTCATTATCCATATCTTTGTGTTGCATGAAATTGGATTGCTGAGGTAATGTTGTTGGAAACAATGTCCTCTGAAAGGAGGGAGATTATAGGCATCAGAAGTGCAGATTGGAGCGGTTCTTGTTGGGCCATATGATGAGGTAGGAGTCTTTTATGTGCTCGCTTTATGGGGTGAAGGGCGTGAAGGGCAAGGAAAGGTAAAAAAGTTCTTTAGATGAAGGATTGGTGATGTTGGAAGAAAAATATTGGCTTCATTACATAAATTTCTCTCGACGTTTTTTTATTTTTTGTACAAAAAATAAAATGATTTGTACAAAAAAAGAAAAGAGATAATGGAATGTGGCGATAACCTTCCTCGGTTTATCTTTTAGAGATGGGGAAATCCTGCCGGATTGGTGAAGCGGGCACTATAGAACAAGATAAGGCTGCCTCATATATGGACTCTGAGACAGCCTTGGAGAAAAAATCAGTTTGCGTATTGCCTATGTGTTTAAATGAGTTGCATGCCCAGTTCGGCACATTCTTTGCGCATCTCTTCCGGCCAGATGCTGGCTTGGATTTCGCCGATGTGTGCTTTCTTCAGGTACAGCATGCAGAGTCGTGACTGTCCGATACCCCCTCCGATACTGAGTGGAAGTGAACCTTCCAGCAGTCTTTTGTGGAAATAAAGTTTGGTCCGTTCTTCCTTTCCGGCCAGTTCCAGCTGTTTGAGCAGTGCTGGTTTGTCTACACGGATTCCCATCGATGAGAGTTCGATGGCGCGTCCCAATACGCTGTTCCATACCAGCAGGTCGCCATTCAGTCCCGGAAGTCCGGTCTTCGGATCGATTGTCGTGTAGTCATCATAATCGGGAGCACGTTTGTCGTGCGGCTGTCCGTTGCTCAACTTGCCTCCTATACCGATGATGAATACAGCTCCATATCGTTCGGTAATCAAGTCTTCCCGTTCCTTGGGAGTCTTGTCGGGGTACATGTCGAGCAGATCCTGCGAATGGATGAAATGTACATCGTGGGGCAGGAAAGAGGTGATTTGCGGATAGACCTCACAAATCATATATTCTGTGCGGCGCATAGCCGAATAAATGCGTGTAACGATGCTTTTCAGAAAATCCACAGTCCGCTGTTCGGGCGTGATGACACGTTCCCAGTCCCATTGGTCTACATAGAGTGAATGCAGGTTTCCCAGCTCTTCGTCGGCACGGATTGCGTTCATATCCGTATAAATGCCATATCCCGGTTCTATATTATAGTCGGCAAGTGTTACGCGTTTCCATTTGGCAAGCGAATGTACCACTTCAGCCTGTTGCTCTCCCAAGTCCTTTATCGGAAAGGTGACCGGGCGTTCTATTCCGTTCAGGTCATCGTTCATACCCATGCCTGTGAGCACAAAAAGCGGTGCCGTAACGCGGCGCAGACGCAATTCAGAGGACAGATTTTGCTGGAAAAAATCTTTAATTTGTTTTATTCCCAGCTCTGTCTGCTTCATATCAAGCAAAGGTCGATAGTTGTTTGGTTTTATCAGGTAACTCATGTCTTATAAAATTTTCTATATTTAAATACGTAGGCAAAGATAATTATATTTTGTAAAAATGCAATGCGATTTATGAAAATATTATCATTGTGTGTTTTGTTTCTTTGTTTTTGTTGATAAAATGATATTTGGGAAATCGAAAAAATATCATCTTTCTTATTATTTTTCTCTTCGATTATTAGGACAAGATGCAGAATAATTGTATTTTTGTCGCGGTTTTGAGAAATACTTGCACCCATAGTTCAATGGATAGAATAATGGATTCCGGTTCCATCGATTGGGGTTCGACTCCCCATGGGAGTACAATTTCCGCAGGCTATCTCTCAGCTTGTGTAATTCAGAAGTCGCGACGCCTTTAATGCAGCAATATTTCAAAAAAGGCAGCGAAATCTGAATTTTTTTATCATCCGAAAAAATACCGCAATTAATTAATGAGGCCTTAAAAAAGGGCCGCATTTTTTGGATTTGCTTTGCGCAGAAGTCTTAATTTTATTAAATTTGCAAAGTGAGAAAAGAGTTCTTGAATGAACCGGATAATGACGAATAATTTCTGACAACCGCGAATCAATTAAGAAAATTTTTCATCTCCTGCATATCCTGCTGAAGAAGACCAAAGGCCTGTAAGAGCATCAGCTTCAGTTTATGGCTTTTGAAATGACATCTCAAATAAATCTAAACCTTAAACACCTATGCTACACAAACATCTGATGCAGACTATAGCGGTAATGCTGGCGGCAGGGCCGTTACCAGCAACGTCCTGAATGTGACGGTCAGCGGCGTAAGCTCCGGCAGCTCTTCGTCCAGCTCCGGCAGCTCTGGCAGCACGTCGGGCAGCGGTTCTTCCGGCAGCACCAGTTCTTCCGGCAGCACCAGTTCTTCCGGTGCATCGTCCGGCACCACCTCCGGGGCATCCTCCGGGGCTACATCCACCTCCGGCAGCTCGTCTCACAGCTCTTCCAGCAGTGAGAGCACGGCTTCCCCGGCAGGCTCGGCTTCTGCTTCCAACGGAACAGCCAGCTCTTCCCACAGCACCAGCGCGTCCCACGCGGACTCTGGTGAGAGCAGCTCGGCTTCCCATAGCAGCTCTGGCAGCGAGAGCGGCTCTGCAAGCTCTGGCAGCTCCCATGCGGCTTCGGAATCCAATGCCAGCAAGGAAGCCGCCAACGAGCAGTCCGCATCCACGGACTCCGCGTCCTGAGACTGTCACCCCGGCCTGCTGTGCCGCATAGGCTGGCAGGAAGGGAGGCGTTTGCATGTACTACGAGGAACCCCGCATCCCGGCGCTGCCCGGGGAAGAGAACGTGACCGACGGCAGCGTGGACGATTACGGCACCGACTGGGAGAACGTGGACAACGGCGCGCTGGAAGAGGAAATGGCAAAGTGTGCTGCCACCCCCTGTGATGTCAAAACCACCTGCCCGGACAACGACCCGGAGCAGACGGACGTACCATCGTACGAAATTGTAACAGAATGATGTGAAGCCAGCTCTGTTTACGGCAGGGCTGGCTTCTGCCTGTTGTTGAGCGCATGGCAGCTGAGGCCATGGCAGAAGGAAAAGAGGGAAGGTTTATGGCAAAATATTATTGCGTGCTGTTCGATGCAGACAACACCCTGCTGAACTTTGACGCAGCCGAAAGCAAGGCACTGGCCGAAACGCTGGTGAACTACGGCATTGAGCCGGACGCAGAAACGGTGCAGACCTACCGCACCATCAACTCGGAGCTGTGGCGGCAGCTGGAAAAAGGCCAGATCAAGCGGGAAAAGCTCATGGCGGAGCGGTTCACCCGCTTCCTCAAGGCCATTGATGCCGCCGGTGACGGAGCCGAGATGAACCGCTTCTATCTGGAACAGCTCTCCACCCACCCGGACCTGATGGGGCCGGAAGTGCTGGATGTGCTGCGGGAGCTTTCCGAGGTGGCAACGCTGGCCGTTGTGACCAACGGTTTCCAGAAGGTGCAGATCCGCCGTCTGGCCGAGAGCGGTGTGCTGAACTTTATGGAGGACGTGTTCGTCTCCGAGAAGATGGACAGCGAAAAGCCGAACCGCAGAATTTTTGATGCGGCCCTGCGCGCCCTTGGCGTGGAGAACCGCGAGCATGTGCTGGTGGTGGGCGACGGCCTGAGCAGCGACATTCAGGGCGGCGTGAATGCGGGCCTTGACACCTGCTGGTATAACCCCAGCCACGCCGAGAACCCCGGCAAGGTGGTGCCTACCTACGAGATCGCAGACCTGAAAGAGCTGTACCCGCTGGTGATGGAGCAGGAAGAGCTGGCCAATGTGGGCCTGAAGAACCGCCGCCACCAGTGCTGAGCCAATAAGCGGATGGAGAACGGGATCATAAAACTATGCTGATACATTTGGAAAAACTAGGCAAGAGCTTTGGCGAAAAGATCGTGCTGCACGATGTGACCGCCAGTGTCGAGCGGGAGGACCGCATCGGCATCGTGGGCCAGAACGGCGCGGGCAAGACCACCCTGCTCAAGATTTTGACCGGCGAGTACCAGGACTACGAAGGTGAGTTCAGCGTGACCCACGGCGTGACGCTGGGCTATCTGGAACAGAACGCAAAGCTGGATGCCACGCTGGATCTCTACGGCGAGATGCGCTCCACCTTTGCCCCTGTGCTGGATGCCATGGCCCAGATGCAGGTGCTGGAACGCAAAATGGCCGCGCAGCCGGACGACACGGAGCTGCTGGCCCGGCACGACCAGCTGCAGAACATCGTGGATGCCGCCGACGGCTACAACATGGATGTGAACATCAAAAAGGTGCTGTCCGGCATGGGCTTTGCGCAGGATACATGGCAGAAGAACATTGCGGTGCTCTCCGGCGGCGAGCTGACGAGGCTGCGGCTGGCAAAGCTGCTGCTGGAAAAGCCGGACGTGCTCATTCTGGACGAGCCCACCAACCACCTGGACTTTGCCACCATGGAATGGCTGGAAAACTACCTCAAAAGCTATTCCGGTGCGGTGCTGGTGGTCAGCCACGACCGCTACTTCCTCGATAACGTGTGTACGAAGATCTGGGAGGTCTCCTACCAGACCATGACCACCTACAAGGGCAACTTCTCGGCCTACCTGCCCCAGAAGGAAGCCGCCGATGCCCTGCGCCAGAAGCAGCACGATGCAGATGTGGCACTGGCCGAAAAGCTGCAGGACTACGTGGACCGCAACCTTGTGCGCGCCTCCACCACCAAAATGGCCCAGAGCCGCCGCAAGCAGCTGGAAAAGCTGGAGATCACCGAAGCGCCCAAGGACGAGACCAACCAGCTCAAGTTCCGGTTTGAATATGACGTAGAACCGTGGAACGAACTGGTGCTGCTCAAGAACCTGACCATCAAAATAGGGGAGCGCACCCTGCTGGAACCCTTTACCTACACGGTGTGCCGCGGCCAGCGGCTGGTGATCGCAGGCCCCAACGGCGCGGGCAAG
>ENA-OPCX01000275-OPCX01000275.1-human-gut-metagenome-genome-assembly--contig:-NODE-275-length-27401-cov-9.774446_pt1 | contig 27401 bp, 30 predicted proteins | sample MGYA00241570_ERZ501491 | MGnify/ENA primary metagenome ERZ501491 (study PRJEB25962, sample SAMEA2042620) | human gut metagenome | biome: human gut; feature: human-associated habitat; material: faeces... | reverse complement strand
GCGTAGCAGCTAAAAGCCACTACGCTTTCAAGTCTAACTTTTTGGGGTCACCACACAAGCATAGTTACGGTTTTGCCGTCAATCTGTTCCGGAATAACTACATCGGTATCACTGCCAAGGTATTCCCAAAAAATAATTGACTTGCCATCAATGTTCTCATAGCGGTAGTCGCCGCTTGTTACAACAGAATGCACAGCATCTCTGCTCTGCGAAACCTTTGGTACATTTACTTCGACTGCGTTTGCAGTGAAAGGTATTGCAGAAAATGCGGAAGCAAGCATTGCGGTAACAATTATAGCTGTAATAGCTTTTTTAAATTTTTTCATTTTATAACCCCTAACTAATATATTTATATTTCTATGTTATCACTGCAAAAATGCTATGTCAATAAAATTAATAAATTTTAACACTAATTTTTTCTGTATTGTAGATAGATATGACATAATTTATGCAAAAAATTACAATCTGACTATAAAATCAAATGACTTCGGTTATGAAAAAACAGCGGATTTAATCGAAATTCTTTTCAAACAAAAATTTTCGTTATGATTGGTTAGGGTGATTTTCAGATTAGAAAATTGTTAATACAAACTTCAAATTAAAACATAATTCACCTTAACTTTAATGAAACAAGCTAAAAGACAGACAGTAAAAACTGCCTGCCTTTTTCTTTGTCAGCCGTTACAGCCACACTCAAAATTACATTTTTCTCTTTCTTCAGGTCTTGCATTCGGCGGGAAGAATGATTCGTTAGGGAAATCTACCCTGCTGAATACTTCGCACGGGTCGTCGCTTTCAGGCTTACATTCCTTGCGAGGAATACAAAAATCATATGACGGAATCATAATCTGTACATTTCTCTCAAGCTGTGTAATTGTAAAAATACCGATAGTGGCACTTACACTCGCATCTCCGGTCACAGCAAAATCGTCACCAAAGTATGTTATTACACATTCAGGTATAGGAGCACAAGGAAGCTGCGGAACACTGCCTTTTATAAGTCGTGCCGAAAGAGCCATAGGTTCGGAAATTTGTACTGTTGCATTTGGTAAAAACTCCGTGCAACCGCATGATGTAACAGGTTGAGAGCAAACTATACAACTGTCGCTCGAAAAACTCTTTGAATTTGATTCACTGCCGTAAAGAACCGACCTTTTACCGTAAATTGCAAGTCCGTTTACCCGTGACGGAATTGTTGAACCGCAGGTATATGCCTCAAGAGAAATATCAAAATAGAATGTAACATCAACCGCATAACAGCCACGATGAAAAGCGATTGATTCAACGCTTACATCGGCGGTTATAACGCTTGCCTTGCAGATTTTTACAGATGATGCGTTATTGATAACAGTTTGACTGCAAGGTGTAAAATAAACCGCAAGATTGCTAAGGCAATCCTTTGAGCCGCAACTGTCATAAATACGGCTTGCGTTTATGCAGACAGCGTCTGTGCATTTGTTTTCGGTAAGCGGTTCGTTGCCCGACTGCCGTGGTACTGTGCCGTATGATACATCTGGCATAAAAATTAACCCCCATAAAATGTATTAACAGGCTTACGCTCTGTAACAATACATTTTATGAAGGTTATACTTAATTGTGAATATTGAGTTGATTTATTTTAAATAAGGCTTTAAAATTTCATCAAGATTTTTGTTTACAGCTTTCGGATTTGACTGCGTATAATTTGAAAAAGCGATGAATACTTTGCTCTGATCCTGCGCAAATACAATTCTTGCATTAAATCTGTAGAATGCTGCGTCACAATAATAATTACCGCAATCGTCAACATACAAACCGTACGCAAAACTTGATTTATAAGGAGTGAACATTTCTTCTTTGGATTTTGCAGACAACAATTCACTTCCCGTAATAGCGTCTGTCCATTTAAGCAAATCACTCAAATTGGAGATAAGACCCGTAGAAGAATACGCAACACCCGGATAAATATTCCACTCATCGTCAAAAATATCCTGATAACCTGTAGCAAGTTGGTCTGTGCTCTCAAAGGTTGTCGAAGTCATTTCGAGCGGCTCAAAAATATTTTCTTTCAAAAATTCCTCATAACTTTTTCCGCTTACCTTTTCGATTATATCACCGAGAATAAAATAATCGGAATTTGAATAGCTGTAATTTTCTTCATCATTATCAATTTCTTGTGACAATATCCATTTTAAAATAACAGAATGATTATCTTTAGCGGAATTTTTCTCTGAAATATCGTACTGCGGAGCATTTGCACGCACGCTTTCGTCAGATTTGCCGAGATAATCCGGCAAGCCTGTTGTCATTGTAAGCAAATTACGGATAGTTATATCCGAACCGTACTTATAATCTGGATAATACTTGTCAAGTGTATCATCTGTGCTCAACTTATCCTGCTCCTGTAAAATCATAACAGCCGCAGCGGTAAACTGCTTTGTAAGCGAACCTATGTAGTAATTTGTATTGAGTGAATTATATGTATGCGAACCCTTGTCGGCATAGCCGTTATTGCCTATATATTCAAAATCATTTCCGAGTTTATAATATACAGTTCCTCTGAATTTACTTGCAACAAGTGTATTATCGAACTTAGCTGTTATGCTGTCGGTATCTTGTTTTAATTTTGTAAAATTATATGCAGGATTAGTAGGTACTTCATCAGCAGTTGCAGGCGCAGCGGTAAGTCCCTGCGTCGATGCACCTGTAGAATTTGTAGTCTGCGGTGCTGTTGTAGCCGAAGATTCCGAATCATTGTCACAGCCTGTAAATGCAACTGCGGAACACGCCGCCATAGCTACGCACATTAATGATTTTGCTAAAGCCTTCAAAAAATCACCTCATCAGATTTTTTCCATTTTACTGAAATTAGCCATAAGAGTTTTTGTGCCTGCCTTATCAAAAGCAACTTCAAGCATTGTGTCGTTGCCCATTTTTTCGGTTTTCATAATCATACCTTTGCCAAATACCTTATGGAATACGCAATCTCCTTTTTTGTAAACAGTACCCGATTTAACGGCAGGTTTAGTAAATGTATTAAAACTTTTGTTAGGTGTGAATTTTGAACTGGCACCGATACTGATGTGACTTGAGGATGCGGAAAAACCGTTTGTTGATGCAAAAGTCTTTTTCTCGCCTGTATAATTAAGTAATTCGGGCGGGATTTCATTTACAAAGCGTGATACTTTGTTATAGCTTGTATGACCCATCAACATTCTTGACTTTGCCTTGGTAATGTAGAGCTTTTCTTTTGCTCTTGTAATACCTACATAAGCAAGCCTGCGTTCCTCGTTAAGTTCATCGGGATTCATCATTGTGGCAATTGACGGGAACACACCTTCTTCAAGACCTGCAATGAAAACTATGGGAAATTCAAGTCCTTTTGCACTGTGCAATGTCATCATTACCGATGAATCCGCTTCTGCATCATAGTTATCAATATCTGTCTGCAATGAAATTTCCTCAAGAAAGTTTGAAAGTGACGCTTCTTCTGCGTAATCCTCTTCAAATTTGATAATATTTGAAGAAAGCTCTTCGATGTTCTCAATTCTTACATCGGGGTTGTCTTTCTCTGTTTTTAAATATTTTTCGTAATCTGTATGTTCGAGAATGAGATTGTATAATTCTGCAAGAGAATAATCTCCGCTTTGTTCAGCCTCCATAAGACCGTCAATAAGCGCAACAAAACTCTTTAACTTTGTTGCGGCTCTTGAAAGCTGTGGATATACATCTGCATCTTTAATTACGGAATATATGCTTTCGCCGAGTCCTGCGGCAATTTCAGAGGCTTTTTCAAGTGTAGTTGCGCCAATACCACGCTTTGGCACATTAATAATTCTGCCCAGTCTGACATCGTCATGCGGATTATTAATAACCTGAAGATATGCAACCATATCTCTGATTTCTTCTCTGTCATAGAATCGTCTGCCGCCGATTACACGGTGCGGAATACCGCTTCTTGACAAAGCCTGCTCAATTGAGTTTGACTGTGCATTCATTCTGTAAAGAATTGCAAAATCAGAGAATTTTCTGCCGTCTGCAACACCGTCAAGTATAGTTTTTGCAATAAATTGAGCCTCGTCACGCTCGGAATCGGAAGTATGCACCTCAATTTTATCGCCAACGGCATTTTCAGTCCACAAAGTTTTGCCCTTACGCATTGTGTTGTTAGAAATAACACCGTTTGCCGCATTAAGAATATTCTGTGTACTGCGGTAATTCTGCTCAAGTCTTATCATCTTAGCGCCTTTAAAGGTGTTTTCAAAAGAAAGGATATTTTCAATTGTAGCACCTCTGAATTTGTAAATACTCTGGTCGTCATCACCCACAACGCAGATGTTGCCGTATTTTGCGGCAAGCATACTTACAAATTTATACTGCACCTTGTTTGTATCCTGATACTCATCAACCATTATGTATTTAAACTGATTTTGATAGAATTCGAGTATATCGGGACATTTTTGAAAAAGCTCAACAGTCTTGCAGAGCATATCGTCAAAGTCCATTGCATCTGCGGTTTTTAGTCTTGACTGGTAAATTTCATATACTTTTGCCACGGACTGCTTGAGGTTATCGTAACCTGCTCTTTTGAGCATTTCCTGCGGTGTAAGCATTTCATCCTTGGCTTTTGAAATTTCGTTGAGCACTCTTTTTACCGGCAACATTTTTTCGTCATAATTAAGCTGTTTTAAAATATCTTTTACAAGTTTTTTCTGATCGTCAGTACCGTAAACGGTAAAATGACTTGTAAAACCGATTCTGTCGCCGTATCTTCTTAAAATTCTTGCACAAGTAGAGTGAAATGTAGCCGCCCAAATATCCGAACCGCCTTCCGGAACAGCGTTGCAGATTCTCTCTTTAAGCTCCCCTGCCGCCTTATTTGTAAAGGTAATTGCAAGTATCTGCCACGGTTTGCAAAGTTCAGACTGCAAAATATACGCAATTCTGTTTACAAGAACGGTTGTTTTGCCCGAACCTGCACCCGCAAGTATAAGCAAAGGGCCTTCTGTGCAAAATACAGCCTGCTGCTGCATATTATTCATATGTGAAAACTGTTTTTTTAATTCTGATTGTACCATAGCAATATTCCCGTTAAAAGTTTAATAACACAGAAAACGGGCGAACTGCGTCCGCCCGTATAATCTGACGATTTTATTTTATGTAGCCGTAGAATGTTTCAAGAATTTCAGGACCCTGGTCAGCAACAATCATTGTAACATAGTTGCCGTCCTGTGTAACCTTGCAAGCCTCAACCATAGGAAGTTTTTCGGCATTGTAGCCTGAATACTGTGTAACGATTGAAGTGTATGTCTTAGAAAGCGCATCGTTTACTCTTGATGCAGCGTCAGCGTCAACAGCCTCAACGAGTACGATTTCAACTCTTGAATTGCTGTCTGAATTGATTTCTGCCGCAAACTGCTTAACATCTTCTGTGTCTATGCTGTAATATTTTTTAAGATCATTAGAATCTGTAAGCTCTTTTAAGTTCAATGAATACTTAGAGTTGATGTCAGAAAGAACTGATTTTAAATCAACCTCTTTGCTGCCTGAACAACCTGCAAGCGCAGTAAGACAAAGTACAAATATTGTTACCAAAGAAACTACCTTTTTCATAATTAACCTCCAAAAATGTCTTATAAAAAAATTACGCCGAATCAGTGTGACCCGGCGTATTCAGATGGTCGAGGTGACAAGATTCGAACTTGCGACCCCATCGTCCCGAACGATGTGCGCTACCAAACTGCGCTACACCTCGATAAAAACAGCCCCGATTACTCGGGGCTTTTAATGGCTGAGGAATAGGGATTCGAACCCCAACAAACAGAGTCAGAGTCTGTCGTGCTACCGTTACACCATTCCTCAATGTTTATTGCTCATTGCTGCAAGCCGTGCAATCAACGATATATATTATATATTATGAAGTGCGTTTTGTCAACACTTTTTTAAAACTTTTTTAGAAGTTTTTAACTTTCGTTTAGCATTGACTTGTTGCTTACTGTCACGCAATCAACAATAGCTATTATATAGCGGAAAGTGTGTTTTGTCAACATCTTTTTTCAATTTTTTCAAATTTTTCTAAAATTTGAAAAATACAAAAAAACATGGAATTTTAGCTAAAACTTTTTTTGAGTCTTATATCGTCGCCGACAAAATTAAGCCTTACACCCTCTCCGTATATTCTTGAAATAAATCTTGAAGTATAAGTTTTTTCAAGTTCTGTTATTGAAAGGTTTGTGTTTATTATCAAAGGCTTTCTCAAAAGCATTCTTGAATTACACAAATTATAAAACTGTGTATTTGAAAAAGTATTTGAAAACTCTGTGCCTAAATCATCAATAATTAGTAAATCGCACTTTGTGAGCATTTCAAAATATTCGGAATCGTTGGACTCTTTGGAAAAATGCATATTGCTAAGCGTTGACATAAGCATAGGTGCAGACACATAGATTACACCGAAACCACGCCTTGTAACCTCATTGGCAATAGCGAGCGAAAGGTGGGTTTTGCCAAGACCTGTGCCGCCTCTCATAAGTATAGTCTTTGACTCGGGCGTAAAAGTCCTTGCGTACTGCACGCAATAATTATAAATTTTTTGCATCTTATCAAAAGGTGATACTCCGCTCGCCTTATCAACCTCATGACTGTACATATTAAGGTCAAAACTCTCAAAAGTGGAAAGTCTTAAAGGCGCAGTACGGTTAAGCTCCTCGCACGCAGTTGCTACAAGCAATCTTTTAAAACAAGGGCAATACACTGTTCTTCCGTCTTTTTCTATATATCCCGTATCTTTGCAGTATTTACAGTTGTAATGCGGTTCAAAGCAATTTTCTTCATAGCCGTTTTCTGTAAGCAGCTTTTTGACTTCATTTTGCATAGAAAGACTTTTGGCACGCAAATCCTGCGTGGCAGACTTTACATCTCCGCCGTTTAAAACCGCACGAACCGCAAGTATTCCGCATGAAGATATTTCTTTTTCAAGCTCCTCTATTCTCGGAACTCTTCTGTAAACCTCTTCACGAACCTGCTCCGCTCTTCTCTCGGCTTTGGTGCGCCTTTCTTCCATTTTTGCTTTTGTCGCTCTGTAAATTTCTTTACTGTATCCCATTTATATCACCACACTAAATACTGTCGATTGTATCTAATCTCTGCAAATCATTTATATTATATGATGTGTTGGCGTCATTCCTGTTTCCGCCTTTATGCTTATACTTATCGGGTCTGCTGTCAAATTTGTTTAAATCGTCAACATTGTAAATTCCGCTTGAATTCCAGCGTTTTAAAATTCCGTTTATGTATCTGAAATCGCAGCTGCCCTTACTGTCAACACATCTTTCGTAAGCCTCTCTTAGCATTTCGGGAGAAAATTTCCACTCGTTTACCCATAAATCGGCGTATTCAACCTGCTTTTTAGTAGGGGAACCCGTATTTTTTAAACCGAACGCAGATGCTACAATCGTAAAACTTTGGCTTGCACGATGTGCTTGTTTTATTTTATTTTCGGCTTCCTCAATCGAGAAAACTCCCGCATCCGACCATCTCAAACCTATTGTTTCAATGGCTCTTATGTTAGATTTTCCTATGCTTATACAATACTGAATAAGCATTATAATTACCTCTACAGGCAAACCGCAGGTATTTTTAAGTAACAGTAACGACGATGCATCGGAGTTTGATAAAGGCTTGCCGAGGGCTGTCTGTGCCTCGTTTACAAGCATTTTAAAATCTTCGTCAACCGCAAGCTGTTGTGCCACATAAACATAATCGGGGCGCTGCGGTCTTACAACCATATGCGGAACTGTAGGCTCTTCCTTTTCAAACGGAGCGGCAGTATTATTGCTTTCGACTTGTTTTACCGCAGGCTGTTCAGTTGTTTGCTGTTCTGCCTGTGCAGGCTCAAAAGTACCGTTATTTAGGCAAAAGATACCTTTCATAACCCAGTATTCAACTGCCTCCGGAATATCGGTTTCATTTACGCCTGTCGCCTTACTTATGTCGCTTTCGTTCACATCTTCCCCACTGTGTCGCAAAAGATATAACAATACCTTAAGTTTAACGCCGTCCGAAAACTTAAGTCCCTCGTCTACAACCGACGAAGGCACAGCAAATATTGAATTCCAAGCACCAAGATTAATTTTCATAGACATTTCATATACCTCTGACCCAAAATAAATATTATAATCAAACTTTATCGTACACATTATTATATCACACTAAATTTAAAAATCGACACATATTTTTAAATTTTATAGATTTTTTTAAAGAAATATGTTAAAATACAGTTGAAATGTTTTAAGGAGGTAATATTATGAAATATACATACATTCCAAGAGGTGTTTGTTCAAGACAGATTAACCTTGAGATAAATGACGGAATTATAGAATCCTGCGAATTTATCGGCGGTTGCGCAGGCAACACTCAAGGCATTTGCGCTCTTGTAAAAGGTATGGACGCAGAAGAGGCTGTAAAGAGATTAAAAGGCATTGACTGCCGTGGCAGAGGTACATCTTGCCCCGATCAGCTTTCTTACGCTATCGAAGAGGCTCTTGAACTTGAATAAGCTCTGCGGCTAAAACTTTATATTTATCATAACATTAAAGCTCTCTTTATTTGCGTAAAGAGAGCTCTTTGTTTTGGTTTTAAGATTTAGACGGTTTAATGCAGTGTTTTGTCAAGTAATTCCGGTGTATCACAAAAATTATAAAAGTTTGGTCAACCTTTTCAAAGGTTGTGGGTGTGGGCAAAGCCCACAAATACTTTTCGTTTATGTAATCTGACGATATCCAAACAGCCTGCTGTTTGGTAACTTAAACAAAAGAGTTTTCAAAACCATAACCCTTTAGTTTGTTTTACAGCATATTGGTTTCATCAATTTTTGCGTTCACATCATCAAGTTTATTTTCAAGCATAACAGACATAAAGAATATCTTTGATGTCGTTCAACACCTCTAATTCTTCGTCGGACATAAAAATCTCCCGAAATCAGTCAACCTTGAAAGTACCTGCCTCAATCTCATCAATCATAGCAAGACGCTTTAAGTGTCTGTCGCCCTCTTCGGGAGTATTGAGGAAAATTTCTGTAAACTTAACAGCATCTTCTTCGCTTGTAACTCTGCCGCCCATACAAAGAATATTTGCGTGGTTGTGTCTGCGTGTCATTTCAGCGCAAAACTCATTGCTTACAACTGCCGCACGAATACCCTTAACTTTGTTTGCTGCCATTGAAATACCGATACCTGTACCGCAACAAAGAATACCAAGCTCACATTCGCCGCTTGCTACTGCTTTTGCAACTTTATAGCCGTAAACAGGATAATCAACGCTGTCTGTGCTGTAAGTACCAAAATCTTTATATTCAATACCCTTTTCGTCAAGATATTTTTTAATTGCGCAGATAAGGTTATATCCGCCGTGGTCACATCCGAGTGCTAACATTTCTTTTCCTCCATTTTCTTTTTAAGTTCTCTTTCAGCCTGCGGCAGTCTTAAATACATCGGCATAAGTTCCGCAGCCGAAAGCACTTCTCCGTCATTAAATTTTTGTACAGCAATTTCTGCTGTTGATGACGCTCTTTGAAATCTTATACTGATTGGTGCGAGTTCAACATTTGGTAATAATTCTTTCATAGCATTATAGCAAAGCTCCGCACCGTCACCCACAAGTATAATTCTTTCGTCATAACTCTTAAGTTCTTCTGAAAGCTCGGCAACAGACAAAGCTCTGTCTTTGCAAAGTCTTTCGGGCTTTACGCCGTCACATTTAAAAAGCGCATTATAAACCTGCGAACAGCGAGCGTCCATAACAGAACAGATTATCCCATTTGCAGATTGCAAATTATACGCAAGGCTTTCAAGCGTCGATACCTCTATGCAAGGCAAATCATCGGCAAAAGCAAGTCCTTTAGCCGCTGCAACACCGATTCTTACACCCGTAAACGAACCAGGACCGCAGTTTACCGCAACGGCGGTAATATCTGTTGTCGTTAGGTTTGTGTTTGCAAGCAGACTTTCAACCATAGGCATAAGTGTTCTGCTGTGAGTAAGTTTTGTATTTATAAAGAACTCACCTATTATTTTGTTTTCGTCACAAATTGCGGTTGACGCAGCTGTGGCGCTTGTATCTATTGCAAGAATTTTCATTGCAGATCAACACCTTCAATTTCAAAAATTCTGTCATCATCATTTTCGCCCTTACTGATTCTGATTTTAATACAATCGGCAGGCAAAGCCTCTTCAATATTCTCACTCCACTCAATAATGATTATACCGTTATCAATATAATCAAAAAATCCTGTGGAATACAAATCATCCCATGTATTTACACGGTACATATCAAAATGAAAAATATTATACTTACCCGAATATTCATTGACAAGAGCGAATGTAGGGCTTGAAACATTTTCTCCTGCACCGAGCGCACCGGCAAGTCCTCTTGTAAAGGCAGTCTTGCCCATACCAAGACCGCCAAAAAGAGCGATTACTTCCGTGCCGCACAACTTTTCGGCAATTTTTGCGCCGAGTGCCTCTGTTTCACGGGCATTATGAGTATTTACAGTAATCATCAGAATAAACCGTTAATTTTTCCTTCCTCGGTAACATCAATTTTCTCTGCCGACGGAACTTTCGGAAGACCCGGCATTGTCATAATATCACCTGTATATACAACTACAAATCCTGCACCGTTTGAAAGTGTAAGATTCTTTACTGTGATTTCAAAATCCTTTGGAGCACCGAGAAGTGTTGGGTCATCAGAAAGCGAATATTGTGTTTTTGCAATACAAACAGGAAGTTTTTCACCGCCGAGAGCCTGAATCTGCTTCAATGCCTTTTCGGCAGCCTTTGTATAGTTTACTCTTGAAGCGCCGTAAATTGTTTTTGCAATTTTGTCAACCTTTTCTTTAATTGTAAGGTCATCTGAATAAATAGGAGCAAAATCAGACGGCTTTTCGCAAGCCTCTACTACCTTTTTGGCAAGTTCTGTACCGCCTTCTCCGCCCTTTGAGAATACATTTGAGAGAGCAAAGTCTGCGCCTTTAGATTTACAGTAACTCTCGATAAACTCAAGTTCCTCTGCTGTATCTGTACCGAACTGGTTGATAGCAACTACAACGGGAACATTGTACTTTCTCATGTTATCAATGTGAACGCCAAGGTTTTCAATACCATTTTTAAGAGCCTCAAGATTTTCTGCAGAAACCTCTGCCTTAGGCACACCGCCGTTGTACTTTAACGCACGGCAAGTAGCAACAATAACTACGGCAGACGGCTTAAAGCCTGCATATCTGCACTTGATGTCAAAGAATTTCTCTGCACCGAGATCTGAACCGAAGCCTGCCTCTGTAATACAGTAATCGGCAAGTTTTAACGCAAGCTTTGTAGCACGAATGCTGTTACAGCCGTGAGCAATATTGGCAAAAGGACCGCCGTGCATAATAGCAGGGGTACCCTCGAGTGTCTGAACAAGGTTAGGTTTGATAGCGTCTTTAAGAAGAGCCGTCATAGCGCCGTCAGCCTTAATGTCCTTTGCAAAAACAGGCTCGCCTGCATATGTATAAGCAATAAGAATATTACCAAGTCTTTTCTTTAAATCAGAAATATCGTCAGCAAGGCAAAGGATAGCCATAACTTCAGATGCAACAGTAATTATAAAGTGGTCCTCACGAGGAATACCGTTCACTCTGCCGCCAAGACCGACAACAATATTTCTCAAAGCTCTGTCGTTCATATCAAGACATCTCTTAATAAGGATCTGGCGAGGATCAATCCCGAGAACATTACCCTGCTGAATATGATTGTCAAGCATTGCACAGCAAAGATTGTTTGCAGAAGTAATAGCGTGCATATCGCCTGTAAAGTGAAGATTAATATCTTCCATAGGAAGTACCTGAGAATAACCGCCGCCTGCAGCGCCGCCCTTAATACCAAATACAGGGCCGAGTGAAGGCTCTCTTAGAGCGATTACAGCCTTTTTACCAATCTTAGCCATAGCCTGACCAAGACCTGCAGAAGTAGTTGTTTTACCCTCACCTGCGGGGGTTGGATTGATAGCTGTAACAAGAATAAGTTTTCCGTCCGGCTCATTTTCCAAACGATTGGCAAGTTCGTCTGAAAGTTTAGCCTTATACTTGCCGTAAAACTCCAGCTCATCCTCTTTAATTCCGATCTGTGCGGCAACCTCTTTAATCGGGAGTAAGGTCGCAGCCTGAGCGATTTCAATATCACTTAACATATTGAAAATACCTCCGTTCAAATATATTTCTTTAATTATAACAAAACTTTCCCCCTCTATTATTCCAATAAGAAAATATATTTTACAATAGAATATAAAATACTCGGGTTTAATTGCTGCAGATTAGGTAATGTTACTTTGATGTATTCAGTTACAACGGATACTGTTGCGTTTAAAATCCGTCTTGGATAGATTTATAGTGAATCATCAGAGAAAACCATCGCTCTTGTTGATAAATTTAAAATTCAGTATGGATAGATTTATAGCAAGGTACCCCCCTATAAGTTATATTTGCCTTGATTAAAATCCAATATGGATAGATTTATAGTGTTGCTGTCGAGGTTGCATCTTTTACAAATGATGACTTTAAAATCCAATATGGATAGATTTATAGGCAAGTAAGAATTGTAAATTGCTCTAAATATAGTGATTTAAAATCCAATATGGATAGATTTATAGCGTAGGACGGGACGATTAGCGAAAAATACGCAATATATTTAAAATCCAATAGTCATTTTTAATTAAGCTCATAGTGATTATTTCCTTTTTGTTTTATAAAATTTTATCATAAAAATGTTGATATAGCAATAGCCGCCAAGCAGGAGATCATCCCGCTTGGCGGCTTTGACTATATTTCTAATTCTGTACGTTTATCGGAACCACCTTACTCAGAAAAGAATTCTACAGAATGATCTCTGTAAGATAAAACGATTTTATATTTGTCAACTGTACCGGTGACCGTAAACTTCATTTTGTTGTGATCATCATCGTCAACGGTGATCTCGGCGTGACCGTTGGAAAAATCTTCGGTAATATCCTCGTGTATATCTGCCGACATCCAGCTTAGAAATACTCTGTTTGATTCCTGAACGACCCTCGGATCTTTCTCGGCAATCTGAATTTCAATATCCGAATTGCTGTCTATCGCATATTGACCATCATATTCAATTCCTTCTTTTATACCGTTTCCGTAATCATTAATGAGTTCCTGAGAACCAAGCTCGCCGTTTTCATCATACTTGTCAATCAGCTTTGCCGTATAATCGCTGCCATTGACGGTTGCGGTCACGAGATGTTCTATCCAAGTCGCTCCCGTAGCGGCATAAGCGACGGCGTTGCTTATAACTAACACCATTATTATTGCGGCGGCAACAAAGGCTACTTTTCTGATTGCATAAATCTTCTTTTTTGTTTTGTTATTAGTCATATTCTGCACCTTCATTATCAGTTTATCAGATGCGTGGACTTCGTCAAAAACACTTTGATAGAACTCATGATTGCTTTTATACTGATTCATAACCACGCCTCCTTTAATTTTTCTTTCAGTATGTTTCGTGCTCTCATCAGTCGAGATTGTACGCCGCTTTCCGAAATATTAAGAATATCCGCAATTTCCTTGCATGTATAGCTTTCGTAGTAATACAAATGCAGTACCGTGCTGTACTTTTTTGGTAACTTCATTACTTCACTGAACAGTTCTTGCTTTTCTGACTCTATGTATGCAGACTCTTCGTTCAGCTCGTCGATGGATGTAACATTTCTGTGCCAAAAGGATTTCCATATGTTCTTACATTCATTGATCGCCGACCTGATAAGCCATTTTCTTATGTGTTCGTCGTCAGCAAACTGAGTATCGGTTTTCAGAAGCTTCAAAAAAGTATTTTGAACAGCGTCCTCAGCGTCATTTTTGTTTTTGCAATAACTGAGCGTTGCTCTGTATACGACATCAGTATATTTCCTTGCAATTCTGTTAAACTCGGCAGCTTCCATACATTTCCCTCCTGTCTGAGATAATTGCAACGAAAAGGATCGTTCACCTTTCGCTGCTTTTGAAAGACCTTTCACTATACTAACAACTCAAAACAGCAAAATATCCCAAAATCTTAAAAAATTTTTCACTGTAATAACAATACCATAGAAAAGCTGATTTCGCAACAGAAAACGCCGCCAAGCAGGAGATTATCGCACGTGGCGGCTGTGCTGGTTAGTTGTAAATCAACTCTACATTTACAATCTCCGTTGCACGGTTGCGGATATTGTTCATCTTCCGCACCCACAGCATTTGGTTTTCTGATTTGAGTTGTTCGGTCACGCCATCACGTTCTGCCATCTGTTTTATGAGCCGAAAAAACATATCCTCAGCCTGTTTATTTACATCGGCAAGGTGTCTGTTCAGTTCGCATTTTGTGAGCAAGGTCGTATAAAAACCTTTACGGTGCGCCTTGATATACTGCAAGTGCCGCTGTCCCCAAATACCGACTTCGACTTAATCCCACGCCCGATCCTGATCCCGAAATTTAAAATCCAATATGGATAGATTTATAGTTTGAATTGACACTTTTTGCAAACTTCTTCATCACCTTTAAAATCCAATATGGATAGATTTATAGTGGCTTATCTGCTGGATTTTTGTTTTGGTGGAGATGGTTTAAAATCCAATATGGATAGATTTATAGTTTTTAGTTAAAATTGTACACAGATTGAAAGACTGTTTAAAATCCAATATGGATAGATTTATAGCCCCGGAATATCTTTGATATAATTCCTGAGATTTAAGTTTAAAATCCAATATGGATAGATTTATAGGTTGTTGTTGCTTCTTGCGTTAGTGCGTTTGCTGTATGTTTAAAATCCAATATGGATAGATTTATAGATGTTGCCTAGAACAATGTTAAATAAAAGGGTGAAGTTTAAAATCCAATATGGATAGATTTATAGCCGAGCCAAAATTGCAGCTGTAATAATGATGTTTAGTTTAAAATCCAATATGGATAGATTTATAGTTGAAGACTTGCAAAGTCTGCGAAAAACAATTGTGCGTTTAAAATCCAATATGGATAGATTTATAGAGTGCATATGGTCACGGCGTAACTCTGAGAACAATGTTTAAAATCCAATATGGATAGATTTATAGTCATCAAAAGGTACTATATCCAAGCAAGGGAATGTATGTTTAAAATCCAATATGGATAGATTTATAGTGGAACAGACGGCTATACAGCTGAAATTATAAAATAAGTTTAAAATCCAATATGGATAGATTTATAGGTTTGTAAGTCAGCTTATCAGAATTGCTAAATCTGCTTTAAAATCCAATATGGATAGATTTATAGGCAAGGTTACCAAGGCGATTATAAAGCCAATCACCTTTAAAATCCAATATGGATAGATTTATAGGCCAGACTTTTGCTTTAAATGTATGGGAGAGCGCAAAATTTAAAATCCAATATGGATAGATTTATAGCCGTTTTAGTCACTGTTTTGCTGGATAAGGGTGTCTATTTAAAATCCAATATGGATAGATTTATAGTTTTACGCATAAGCCTTGTATAAGCCTTTTTCAAAAATTTAAAATCCAATATGGATAGATGAATTAAGGTACAACTTTTACTCAAGGCTTATCATACCAATCCTGTGGTAAAAGATATTAATTTGTTGATTGCGAACATTGTTAATTTTTTCTGTTTCAAATACTACGATTTTTTCAATGAAATCATCTATGACTTCAGGTGTTAATTCGGACAATGGTGTATGGTACTTATTAAGCATCTTTATGAAATTTGAAATTTCTACTTCTTGCTTATTAATAACTACACTTTGTCTTGAACCGTCAATAATGAGTTTTTGCAACTCAGCTTTTTCAATACAAAAATTTTTGTCACACATTTGAAATGTTTCAAGAGTAATATTGCCTTTGACCTTATCCTCGTACAAATTAATAAGAATTTTATCAATCTCCGAAATGTGATTATTAGCATTTTGGAGATTTTTTTCGTTCTCAATTTTTTGCTTTTGAGCTTCTAACTGCTTTTTCGTTTCAATCAATGAAACAAGGCTTTTTCTATCTGTCGTAATAAGAGCATTTATGCTTTTTAAAACATAAGTAATTAACCTTTTTTCATTAACATAGTGAGAAGAACAGTCTGATGACAATCTTGATTTAGAACATACATATGAGTTTGTACAATTTCTATTGAATTTACGCTGTATGTACATCTTACTACCACAGTCGGAACAAAACAATACATTGGCAAAAATTGATTGTTCGTCAAATCGTCTATACACTCTTTTTCGCTTTTCCCTGAGCAATTGAGCTTTTTCAAAAACCTCTCTCTCAATTATTGCAGGTTGTGTGTTTGTAAACACTTTTTTAGTACCAAGTTCAGACATTTTGAAATTTACAGTGTCACCTGCATATTCTTGATGAGATAGTATTTGTGTTATTGTCTGAACAGACCAACGATATGGATTTTTAGTTTTGTCTGATTTCTTAGCATTCGGTGTTTCAATTTTTTGTTGAAAAAGATAATTTGCAATCATTGATTGTCCGTATCCTTTGAGATACAAATTAAAAATTGTTTTAACAACATTCGCAGATGGTTCATCAATTACCCACTCACCATTTTCGTCTTTTTTATAACCATAAACAGTGCGACAAGTTAATCTTTTACCTGAATTACCTTTGCTTTTTACAACAGCTCGTTGCTTGCGTGATAAATCTTTTGCATACCATTCATTCATTATATTTTTAAATGGCACAAAATCATTCATTCCTGCTTCACTTATAGAATCTATATTATCTGTTACAGAAATAAACCTTATATCGTTTTGAGGAAAAAGTACCTCTGTGTAGTAACCTACTTTTAGATAATTTCTTCCCAATCGTGATAAATCCTTGACTACAACGCTTCCAATAAGATTATTTTCTACATCGGATATTAGCCTTTGAAAGTCAGGACGCTCAAAATTTGTACCGGTGTATCCATCGTCAACATAGAATTCTATCTGCCTTAAGCCGTGTTTGTAAGCATATTCTTGCAATAGTTCTTTTTGATGTATGATAGAGTTGCTGTCACCTTTAAGTTCATCATCAGCCGACAAGCGACAATACAACGCTGTTATTTTTAAATCTTGTCTGTTTTCGTGCATTTTATCCTCCATTATAAACAGACAACAATTGATTACAGCAATCATAACACAACAAAATATTCATTGCAAGAGTTGCGGATAATATACAGAGAAGCCAAGTCCTCTATATATGTTCCGCATTTTTTAGGTTTTTGCACCTCTTTTTTTGTAAAAAAATAAATTATCTTTGATTTTATTTTAAAATTCGTCAAAATGTTGCTCAATAAGTTGTCTTAATTTGCTTAAAGTTCTGTTGAGCTTGCGTACATAGACTTGCCTGGATATGTTGTGCTTCTTGCCGAGTTCTTGATAAGTTTTTCGCTTTACATCCTCATAAAAGAAGCACTCATCTATTATTTGCCTTTCGATTACTGATAACTCTTGCAATGCAGTCATTAGTGCTTTGTGCAGATTATTTTTGTTTATAACGCTATTAATATCTGCACTATTATCAACTTGATTTATATTTTTATCGTTTATATCATTAAGAGATAAAATACTTCTGCATTTATTGCTTCTGTAATCTTTTTCAAAAAGCAAATATTTTTCTTGCCTTGCAGTTTGTCTTTTGTATGCTTTCAGCAAAATTAATTGCTTATCATCAGCATTATTACTGTTATTCGTCATTAAAACTCTCCGTTCCAATAACGATTAACAGACAACATCGATGACATTATAATATCACAATATTTGCCATATAACAATATAAAAATTACAAAAATATATATTTTTAAAAATTTTTATCAAAATTAGGTGCAAAATGCGTTTTTTTGCGGATTATATATAGGGAGTACAGATTATTTCAAATATCCCTTTTCACTAAAATAGCAAGCACTGCTTTGTGTGGACACAAATCCTAATTTTTTCTCCGCTTTAAGCTCCGAAAAAAATGCTTGTTAAGGGCAAATCCCCTAAAACCCCTAAATACTTATTTTACGAAAGGCTTATCTTATGAAAGATAGAAATATAAAAGACAATGGCAAAAATAAAAATATAATTATCAAGTTCAGAGTATCACCACAAGAATTTGAAATTATCGAAAATAGAATGTCATTAACAAGAGAAATTTCTATAAGTTCTTATACTCGAAAAATGGCAATGAACGGACTAATAATTAATTTAGATTTAAAAGAAATTGCACAGCTTAATAAATCATTAATTAATATCGGTGCTAATATAAATCAAATTGCCAAAAGAGTAAATGCGACAAATCGCTATTACGATGATGACATTAAATATATAAAGGAAGTATCGGAAAATATATGGCAGTCACTAAAATCGGTGCAATCAAAACTTCTCTCGCTGTAGCAATAGACTATATACTAAATCCTGAAAAAACAGACAATGGACGATTAGTACATACATTTGGATGTACTGCAGACGGTAAAACAGCAGAGCGTGAATTTTTAGATATCAGAGCATTAGGAACAGGAAAAGGATCTGTCCTTGCACAACATATAAAACAATCATTCAAAATCGGAGAAATCACACCGGAACAAGCATTAGAAATAGGAGTTAAAACTGCAGAACGATTGCTTGATAATAACTATCAATATATTGTATCTACACATATTGATAAAGCTCATATACATAATCATATTATCTTTAATAATATTGATTTTGTGAATTTCCGAAGTTTTGAATATCAAAAAAACCGAGGTGGCAAAGTTTGGGAAAAGTTAAGAAATATTAACGATGATTTGTGTCGAGAAAATAATTTGTCTGTAATTGAAAATCCTAAAAATAAAGGTAAGTGCTACTACGAGTGGCAACAGGATTATTTAGGCACGAGTTGGAAGTCTAAACTCAGATATATTATTGATGAAACAATAATGCAATGTACAAACTTTGACGAATTTCTGACACTAATCAAAAGCAAAAAAGTTGAGTGTGTATATACCCCAAATAATGTTGTGAAAATTAAGTTTCGCCTTGAAGGACAAGAAAGATTTTCAAGAGGTCGAACTCTCGGTTGGTTTTATGACGAACCACAAATACGAAAAAGGATTGAACAATATCAGTTTCTTAAAAAAGGCATTTCAGGAAAAACTTATAAGACAAATATTATAGACACTAATAAATTTCAAGCATCTAAAGGATTATTGCATTGGGCAGAATTGCAAAATATGAAAGAAGCGTCAAGACTTATTAATTTTTTGACTACGCACAATATCAGCAATCAGGAGGATATTGAAAACAGTTCTACTCAAAAATACAACGAAAGAATGATGCTTGTATCGCAGCTTAACAAGAAACAACGGCAGATTGATGAAATCGGAGATGTAATAAAACTCATTAACACATACGAAAAATACAAAGCTGTTCATACAGGTTTGCAAAATTCAAAAAATCCGAGCCGTTATAAAAAAGAAAACATCACCGCACTACATAAGTACGATGATGCCGTTAATAAATTATTAAATTTGTATCCTGACAAAACATTGCCGAGGATTGAAAAACTAACGAACGAAAGGAATCACTTGATTGAAGATATAAAAGAATTAAACGAGCAGTACAAACAAACAGTAAGCGAATTAAAAGAACTTGAGTTTGCCCGTCAGAGTATCGAAGATTATTTAAAGGTATCTGATAAATCACATAAAAACGAATTGGAATAATCAGTCTTTATGATTTTTTATGTAATAATCAATGCAAGTATTAATAAATTCGTTAAAACTCATTTTATGCTCTTTTGCATAGTCTTGCAATTCCTTTTTCTTGCCTTTTGGAAAATACATAAGGAACGAGTCATATGTTCTTTTTGAATAATTACGATTAGCTTCTTTTTTAAGCTGCATACTGTGCTTGTTGGCACAGTCTTCGCACATCTTCTGAGTACCGCTCCTAAGTATATATGTATTGCCACATTCCGGGCATATCTGTTCAGAGCCGAGTCTTCGAATTTTATTTTCGAGCATTTTTTGATAATGCTCTTTGCTCCTTTCAAGCTGCCTTTTATCTCTGCAATATTTGCAATAGCTTGCGTGTGTAGCAGTTGATTTGAATGTGTTTCCGCACATCTTGCAAATAAACTCTCTTTCTTTTGGAATACTTCTCTTATTTATTTTATCCATTTACATCTCACCCTTTTATATATTTGACAATGTTATTATTGTGATATATTGATTATATTTCAGTTTTTTAATGCTGTCAATAAAAAATTTAGATTTTTTGTAAAACTTATACTTGACAATAATATTATTGTGATATATAATAAAGCCACAGTAAAACAAAAATAACTTATGCCCCAACGGAGCACAAGTTATTTGAACATAAAACACATACAGAAGGAGTTTTAATAATGATTAGAAACGAAGTAAGACTTATCGGACGATTAACAGCAGAACCTGAATTAAAGTACACAACTAACAACAATACAGCTGTATGCAACACTGTACTTGCTGTTAATAACAGCTATAACAATGACGCTGATTATTTTCACCTTGTGTTTTGGGAGAGCAAAGCAACTAATCTTTGTAAATGCAAAACATAAGGTGACTTAATTGCCGTTACAGGCTACTTAAAAACACGCAGTTATATTGACAGTAAAAATATTGTACGCAACATTGTTGAAATTATTGTTACGGAAGTTGATTTCCTTGGTTTTACCAAAAAGGGAATTGACAAAGAAGAGCCAATGCCACAGCTTGACCCTGACCATAAGTCCCAGGAAGAATATCAGATGATACACGATGCTCTTTGCAATGAAGAAGATTTACCGTTTTAAGGAGTGATATAAATGAAATTTAAATACAAAGTCGAAATTGTTATTGATGAAGAAAAGGTTATCAATGACGATATTTATGAGCCGTCTGAAATGTATGAATTCATCAGGAATATGTTTAAACGCTTTGACTTAGCTGAAATTAAAACCGATAAACCCTATCACTTGATTTTTGCAGATAAAGGCAGAAACAGAGATTATGGAGCATTGGGAAAATCAATGCTTGATTTGTATTACTCAGACTGGTTTTTAAAATACGCAAAAAAACTTTTTTGGCACAATAATGTTAATGAAAGCGTTGAAGATGTTCTTAATCAACTTGGGAATAAAACTTGAGGTGATTCTCAATGAAGAAAACACTTGAATCACCTGAAAACAAGAAATGTATTAAAGCAATAAATTTTGATTTAGAAACCAAAAGAGTGAAAGAGATTTTTAATTCAAATAGTCCTTATATTTACTTAAAAGCCTATCAACTGGTATCTAAATTTTTAAAAAGCAACGATTTTAAGCATAGACAATTTTCAGGATACATTTCAAGTAAGAAAATGTCAGATGCTGAAATTCTGAATATTGCGTATAAACTCAACGATGAGTTACCTTGGTTCAGTAAATGTGTCAAAAAGTTTGATGTTACCGATGTTGGAGAACAACACGATTTGATGTATATATTTCAAAAGTCGTCAAAAGAAAAATTACACGCTAAGTCAGAGAAAAGCAAAGAAAAGGCTCTAATTTCTCGTGACAAAATAAAGAAAAATGCAAGTATAATTTCTCAACAAGAGAAAACGCAGCACAAGGATATTAATAAATTACGATAAGGGAGGTTAATATGATTTATAAATATAAAGTCGAAATTGTTATTGACGAAGAAAAGGTTATCAATGACGATATTTACGACCCTAAAGAAATGTACGAATATATCAAAAATATGTTCAGGCGGTTTGATTTACCCGAAATCAAAACAGACAAGCCCTATCACCTGATTTTTACCGACAAAGGCAGAAGCAGAGATTACGGTGCATTATGGAGAGTAATTCTTGATTTGTATGATATGGATTGGTTTAAAAATTATGCCGTAAAATATTTTTGGCATAACAAGTCAAATGGCAGCATTGAAGATATTATGTTAGGTTTAAATAAATGCAGAAAGAAATGATTAAATCATTAAAAGCAATCAATTTTGATTTAGACTCTAAGGCTCTTCAAAAAATATATCAATCTGATAATCCTTTTATATATCTAAAAGCATACAAACAAATTAACAAATTCTTTACTGATAACGGCTTCGTCCATAGACAATGGTCGGGATATATTTCAAAAGGAAAACTATTTGATTACGAAATCATAAACCTTATTGATGATATGAATACAACATTCCCTTGGCTACGGAAATGTGTAAAGAAATTTGATGTTACCGATATAGGCGAACAACACGATTTGATATACATATTTCAAAAGCCTGAAAAATCAAAGTTGCAGTCTAAATCGGTTGAAACTAAAGAAAACGAAACTAAAGGAAAAGCTCCAATTTCTTGCAAACAAATTAAGAATAACGCTAAAATAATTGCTCAAAAGAATACAGTCAACGAAGAAAAACAAACAGATAAATCACGATAACGGAGGTATGCACAATGTGTAAAATTATATCAGTAGCAAACCAAAAAGGCGGAGTTGGCAAAACTACAACAGCATTTAATATATCAGCAGCACTTGCTCTCAAGAACAGCAGAGTCCTTGCAATAGATTTTGACCCGCAGGCAGACTTATCAAAATATGCCGATTTCGACAATACGGATGGTAACCCTACAATGAGTGACCTTCTCATCGGCAAGGTAGGTATGAGTAAGGCAGTCAAAATTAAAGACTGCATCAGACATAGCGAGATTAATAATCTTGATTACATACCTTGCGATATTAACCTTGCAAATGCAGACTTATTCCTTGCAGGAGTCCTTTCGAGAGAAACCATACTCAAGCGTATCCTGAATGATGACATAATTAAGCAGTATGATTATGTAATCATTAACTGCAATCCGTCATTAGGTGTTTTGCTGATGAACGCTCTGACTGCAAGTTCCGGAGTAATTATTCCTGTACAGGTACAAGACTTCGCCTTTGGCGGTCTTAAAACGCTTACAGGAGTTATTACACAGATACAGGAAACAATCAATCCGGATTTAAAGATCCTCGGCGTACTGCCGACAATGGTTGACCGTACCAACGCAAGCAAGCGTGTTGTTGAACAACTTGAAAGCATCTATAATGAAGCTCTTTTTAGCACTCAGATACATCGTGCTACACAAGCAGTTGAAAGCACAAAACAGCACAAAGCATTATGCTTGATTAAGGGCAGCAAGCTCGGAGAGGAATACATAGCTTGTGCCGATGAATTGTCGAAAAGAATCGGTGCATAATTTACGGAGGTATTACAATGACAGGCTTTAATTTTGGAGCTATGCTCTCACAAAATAATCAGATAAAGCAAATACCGCTTGATATGCTTGTACCGTTTCACAATCATCAGTTTTCATTGTATAACGGCGAACGCAGGGATGATATGGTTGAATCAATCAGAAAAAATGGAGTAATGACTCCGATTGTGTGCAGACCTAATCCTAACGGTTCAGATACATATGAAATTCTCATTGGTCATAACCGATGGAATTGCTCAAAGATAGCAGGACTTGAAACAATACCGGCTATCATAAAAGAACAGCTCACAGAAGAGGAGGCTCAGACTTATGTTGATGAAAGCAACCTCATTCAGCGAGGATTTAATGACCTTAAAATATCAGAACAGGCAAGAATTATTGCAAGACGATATTCTGAAATGTTCTCTCAGGGAAAGCGTAATGACATTATCAATGAAATAAGAGCGTTAAACGGTGAGTCTGAAAGCAACGGTAACAGCCGAGAAAAGGTTGCAGAAGAATATGGATTAGGAAGGAACACAATAGCAAGACTTGTGAGAATAAGTAAGTTGTGTGATGGAATACTTGCTTGGCTCGATAAAGGTCAGCTTGCAGTTAGAGCCGGTGTTGAGTTGTCATATTTGACCGCAGAGGAGCAGTCAACACTACTTGAAATTAATACAGCTGATAATAATGATATGCTGATGAAAATATCAGAAGCACAAGCAAGAGATTTACGAGTTTTATCGGTTGATTGCAAAAAAGAAAACCTTGAGCTTACAGGAAACCAAATGTTCAAGGTGCTTGCCATTAAAAAGAAAAAGCCTGATAAAAAAATTGCTATCAGTCCATACACTTATAAAAAGTATTTTACAGACAAAAGCAATGATGAAATTCAACAAATAGTTGAACAAGCTCTTGAAATGTTTTACAGCGATAGAAAGGATGTGTAACTATTATGACAGTTGATAATTTTTTAGAGTTTTTCAATTTTAGCAACTCAATTCAGAGTTATGAAAAAATAAATTACGGCGGAACGGAAATACCAAAATATGCCCTTGAGGAAGTAATTGACGAACCCGGCAACAAAGAGTATAATTATTACAGTTACAACTTTAAAACAGACAACTACAATATGAGAAGATTATATTGGAACGAGGGCATTTTTACTCATTATCTTTATCATCAAAAGCGTGATAAATTACAAAAAATGCTCAATGACGGCTCATTGTATAAGACAATTATGCAACAGGTTATTGATACTGACAAAAAGATCGATGATACAGTAAAAAACTTGAGAACAGCAACAACGATATTCAGCTTGCCAAACGCAATAATGATACTGAGAAGTATAAGAAGCTGCTCAACAATCTAAGATTGATTGTAAGAGAAGATGTGTATAAAAATATGGTTTTTGTATAAAAAGGAGCGTATATATGAGCATTTGGGACGATTATAAAACAAGCGTAAGGACAAGGATAAATGTTAAGCAAGATAAACTTTTGCTGACCGAAAGACAGTGGAAGCTCAAGCATTATATCAAAATTGATGATAAGTGCGGTAGGTATCTTTGGGTAAATGCTTATTGTCCTCATCAAGAACTGTATCTTTGGGATGAGGAAGTACGCAAAATGACTGATGAAGAACTTACAGCCTATCGAACAAAAGAGAAAGAAAAGCGTGTTGCTCGTCAAAAAGCCTTTTTACAGCAACAAAAGGTAAAGAAGGAAGAAGAGTTACTGCAACTGCGTCGAGAAATCACACAGGACATTGTTAAAAGCATTATTAAAAACACTTTTACAGCTCAAAATTTTGATTCAGGCATAGAATATGACGAAATAGTCATAGATACAGAAACAACAGGACTTAATGCCGATACCGATGAGCTGTTACAGGTGTCAATTATAGACAGTCAGGGCAATACGCTCTTCAACAGCTATATTAAGCCGCTTTTCACCGAAAATTGGGATGGAGCTATGGCGGCAAATCATATAACCCCCGAAATGGTAGCAAACGCACCCAACATCATTGAAGTCAAGCAAGAAATTAACAAGATAATTAATTCAGCGAATGTGATTGTTGTATACAACATACTTTTCGATTTAGAATTTCTTGCTGCTTTTGGTATCGAAAACAGCAAGGCGACTGTCATAGATGTTATGCAAGATTTCGCAGACATATACGGCGAATTGAGTGATAAGTATGGCTGCAATAAATGGCAGAAACTAACTAAGTGTGCAGAGTATTACGGTTATGACTGGGGAACAGACATTGCTCACGATAGTTTAGCTGACTGCAGAGCTACTTTGTATTGCTACAATAAAATAAACTAGAGAAAAGAAAGAGGAACGGAAAATGAATAAGCTATTCAAGAAATTGCTGATTACAGCAACAGCAATATTGTCGGTCATCTGTTACAGCACATCTGTATTTGCTGCCGGCTTTGATGTCAACAACGACAACACTGTGAATGTAAACGATGTTACATTCTTGCAGAATGAAATATCTAATTTCAATGATAATACAGACTATGATTTAAACAATGACGGCAGAATTGATGTAAATGATATTTCAACTTTACAAATAGAAATTTCAAACAACGATATTAAAACCATTGAGGCAAACACAAAACTATCTGTGACAACAAATGAGTATAAGAAAAATGTCGGTGATACAGTTACATTTTCAATAACAACCAATAACGCTATAAGCGACATTACATACTCATCATCAGACAGCTCTGTCGCAAAAATAGTTTCAACAGACAGTAATACCGTCAAGGTTAAAGTCAATAAAGTAGGTTCTGCTACCGTAACTGCAAAGCAATGCTCTAAGTCCGTATCGGTTAAGTTTAATGTTGAAAAAGCGAAATGTATTGACCTATCTGAATGGAATGGCAATATTGATTTTAACAAGGTAAAAAAATCGGGTGTTACTTGTGTAATTCTTAGGGCTGGGTATGGAAAAGACCCGAATCAAGAGGATAATGAATTTCAGAAATATTATAAGCAAGCAAAAGCCGCAGGACTGAATGTAGGTGCGTATTGGTATAGTTACGCTACATCTGTCGATGCAGCAAAAGCAGAAGTAAGAAATTGTATGAAAACCATTCAAGGTAAAGAGTTTGACTTGCCGGTTTTTCTTGATGTAGAAGAATACAGACAAGCTGTTTTGCCACGCAGAACACTAACTGATATAATTTCAACATTTTGTGACGGCATAAAAAGCTATGGTTATGATGTTGGTATGTATAGTGCAAAAAGTATGTTAGTCGATAGTGCATATCCGGACGAACTTTCATCTAAATATCTGATTTGGATAGCAGCTCCGAATACTTCCTACTCTGACATTCCGTCATATGTTGACATTCATCAGTATTCGTGGAATGGCAAGGTTAATGGTATTCCCGAAAAAGTTGATATGAATTACATATATAATTTAAACTGTTAATTGTAAGGTGATAATAAATGTTTAAAGAGTATGATAGCAAAGATATTATTTTTATCGTTGCAGACTCAAAGAACGATTCTGTTTCGCAGATTGTAAAATGAAGATGAAACAATAAAAAAGAATATCCATAGAAACGATTTCGTAGTAGAATTAAGTTACCACAACAAAAATCCGAAAGGAAACCGTCACTATGGATACACTTAATTTTACACCAACACACAAGAAAGGTCAACACTTAACAAGAGAAGAACGATACTATATATCAATCAGGCTTAATATAGACCATTGGTCGATTTACAAAATAGCTAAGGAACTTCATCGTCCGTACAACACAATCAATAAAGAGGTACAGTGTGGAACTGTGTATTTGTATAACGGCAAAATCAAAAGGTATAAGCCTGATATAGCTGAACAGAAATACAAAGACAATAGGGTAAACAGTAAAAGAAATTACCGTTGCCTTGAATGTGTTGAATTTCTCAATTATGTAGTCGAAATGTTTACCGAAAAAGGTTGGTCGTTAGATGCCAGTGTCGGATATGCCAAAGAAAACAATCTGTTTTCTTCTGATGAAATGGTATGTACCAAAACTCTTTACAACTACGTGGATTTAGGATTACTGACAATCAAAAACATAGATTTACCGGAAAAGCTTAAGCGAAACACCAAATCTTCGAACGCACGAAAAAACAGGAAAATAC
>ENA-OPCX01000271-OPCX01000271.1-human-gut-metagenome-genome-assembly--contig:-NODE-271-length-27597-cov-8.081584_pt1 | contig 27597 bp, 26 predicted proteins | sample MGYA00241570_ERZ501491 | MGnify/ENA primary metagenome ERZ501491 (study PRJEB25962, sample SAMEA2042620) | human gut metagenome | biome: human gut; feature: human-associated habitat; material: faeces... | reverse complement strand
CGCCCGCCTTTGCAGATAGGCAATCAAGGGGCGACAGCAAGGAGTGCTGCCGCCCACAGTATTATCAGAGAGGGAGAATTCTATGAGAAATCGGATTGTAAAAGTGACAGAAGTTGTAGTCAGAAGCGCTTTTTACATCATCTCAAACTATGTATTTGTTAGCATGGGACTATCATTTCATACTCAATGGATTTCAATTCTATTTTTGCTTTCAATGGTATGGTCTACTATTGATTACGGAAAGTCCATAAATGAAATAATCGAAAAAAAGGTAATTGCTGAAATACTATGTATATGTTGCATTGCACTGAGTATAGCGATGGCATATTTTGTGGGATATATTCAAGGAGCATTCGTTTCCCTCTGAAAATACAGGGCCACAACTTTCCGCTTAATATATCAGTATGGAACAAGTTATCAAAAAGTCATGAATGCTCGTAGCTCACCGGCCCGGCCAGCAAAAGCAGTAAATCTGAAATTGATTTACTGCTTTTTTGCTCAATAGACTCTTAAATCATCTGAAAATATTTCAACGCATCCCTGATCGCCGCTTCCTTCTCCGGCGGACATTTTGGCACTTTGGCATCTTCCTTCTTTGACAGGTTATAATTTTGCCCCACATCCAGCCCGCACTTGCGCTTTATCTGTGAGATGTACAGGGAAGATACCTTCAAACCGGTATGCTCCAACACATACGCCTTGATCTGCTCATAAGTCGCGCCCTTCTGGAAGCCGGACATATCCATATCTTCCAGCGAGAACTCCACCCGCACCTTCTTTGAGTCGATTTCTCCCTTGGAAAGCAAAACAACCGTCTCAATGTGCGCTGTATGTGGGAACATATCTACGGGTTGTATTTTTTGGATTTTATATGTGCTGTTCTTATCTATGTATGCCAAATCTCTTGCTAAGGTTTCGGGGTTGCAGGAGATGTATACTACTGTTTTTGGCGACATTTTTATAAGGGAAGAGAGGAATTTTTCGTCACTGCCTGCTCTCGGCGGGTCCATAAATACTACATCGGGCTTTTCGCTTTCTTCTGCGACTGTCTCCATAAATTCGCCTGCATCGCCCTGATAAAATCTTATATTCTTCAAATTGTTTGCTCTTGCATTCTGCACCGCATCCTTGACTGCGTCTTTGTTAAGTTCAACGCCTATAACTTCGCCTGCACCGTGCTTTGCGGCAACAATTCCGATTGTGCCGATTCCGCAGTAGGTGTCAAGCACGGTTTCTTTGCCTTTCAGATTTGCAAATTCAATTGCCTTGTTGTAAAGCACCTCGGTCTGCACAGGGTTAATCTGATAAAAACTCTTTGGTGAAATTCTGAATTTACATCCGCACAAAATATCTTCAATGTATCCTTTGCCGTACAGTACCTTTTGCACATCGCCGAGCACAAGGTTTGTTCTGTACGGATTTATATTTTGAACAACTGTTTTGATTTCGGGAAACTGTTTGGTAATCGCTTTTACGAAATTATTTTTTGACGGAAAAACAGGAGTGCCTGTTACCAAAACAAGCATTACTTCGTTTGTTGCAAAGCCTCTTTTTACAAGTATATGTCTTAAAAAACCTCTCTGCTTGTCCTCGTCATAGGTTGTGAGCTTGAAAGATTTAAGCATTTTTCGTACGGCAACTATGATTTTATCCGCCGTTACATCTTCTGTCATACATTCGTCAATACCGACGATGTGGTGAGTTCCCGATTGGTAGACACCCGAAATTATTTTACCGTTTTTATCTGTTCTGAACGCTGCCTGAACCTTGTTGCGGTAATGATAGGGTGTGTTCATACCGATTATTTTATCTGCCTTGCAAAATTTTGAGAGCAGTTTTTCAACTTTTTTCTGTTTAAAGCTAAGTTGCTCGGTGTAGGTGAGATTCTGCAACTGACATCCGCCGCATTTTTTATATACGGGGCAGCTGCCTCTTTTTATGTTTTCTTTTGTATTGCTCATAATTTATTCTCCGTATCAATATCTGAAAAGAGCCAAGGCTTTGGGTGCTTGGCTCTTTATTTTGTATGTATTATTCTTCTTTTTCTTTTTCGTCTGTTGCTTTTTCTTCGTTTGTATTTTCGTCAACAAGTCTTTTTACAACAACACGAATAATTCTCTGATTTGCCACTTCCATAATTGTAAAGCGGAAACCGCCTGCCTCTACGCTTTCACGCTTATTCGGAATACTGCCTGCATTTTCAAGAATGTATCCGCCGACGGTTATGCTGTCACTGTCAATGTAATCTTCGTCAAGATCGAACAGCGCAAGCATATCGTCAAGCTCGAGGTCGCCGTTTACAAGAAATTCATTCTTGCCGATTTTGTAGTAGTTGTGCTCAATTTCTTCGTCCTCGTCCCATATGTCTCCGACGATTTCTTCAAGCAGATCTTCCATTGTGAGAATACCGAGAGTTCCGCCGTATTCATCGGTAACGATTGCAAGGTGAACTTTTATTCTCTTGAAAGTGCTGAGAATTTTTGAAAGAGGTTGAGTTCTGAATACAAAGTACGGCGGCTGCATTATGTCATGCACATCCGGTGCGATGCCGTCCGCAAGCTTTTCAAGATAATCTCTTGTGTGAAGTACGCCGACAATGTTGTCAACGGTATCTTTATATACAGGAATTCTTGAGTATCTGTTTTCAATAATTAAATTCTTAATTTTCTCCGGCGAATCGTCCACGCTTATGAATGTAACATCAACTCGAGGTGTGATGACTTCTTCGGCGGTTTTTTCGTCAAAGTCAAGTGCAAGGCGAACCATCTCGCTTTCGCTTTCTTCAAGCACGCCTTCTTCTTCAATGCTTTCTACTATATATTTAAGCTCATTTTCGGTAACGGTCGGTGCATCCTCTGTTCCGCCTGCAATCTTAAGGGCAAGGCTTTTGAATTGTACAAGGATAAACACAAGCGGGGTTAAAATGAACATCAAGAACTTTATTATGCCTGCTGTTTTAAGAGAAAAGCTGTCGCAATTTTCTTTTGCCAAACATTTAGGAAGCACCTCACCGAATGTGAGTACAAGCAAAGTAGTTGCACCCGTTGCAATAGCTGAACCGTAGTCGCCGAAAAGTGCCATACACAATACCGTTGCAAGTGATGAACAGCTAAGGTTTACTACATTGTTGCAGATAAGAATGGTGGTAAGTGCTTTGTCAAAATTTTCAATAACAAAAAGAGCGGTTTTTGCTTTTTTGTCGCCGTCTTCGGACTTCTTTTGAATACGGATTTTGTTTACAAAAGAAAATGCCGTTTCCGTTGCGGAAAAGAACGATGACAATGCAATAAGTACGAAAATTACTATCGCCATTACTATGTTTGATGCCAATTAAATTCACTCCAAAAAACATTATTACTTTTATACTACTATAATTCTTTTATATCATTATTGTTTTTAAGAAAAAAGAGCAAAAAGATTGAAATATATTGCTATAAATGCTATAATATTTAATTGCCAAATACATTATTAACGCATTTCTGGAAAAAATATTTTTCGGAGGTGCATTAATATGGCACAAAAAGCAAAAGAAAAGAATACCACAGCAAAAAAATCGGGTAAGTCAAGGGTTGATAATACAGTAAAAAATCCGAACGAACAGCCCGAAAAAAAGTCGCTTGAAAAAGACAGTCCCATTGACGAACAGCATACGGATCAGGTAGAAGAAACAGGTTCGGTGCTCACTACGCATAAAGACAGCGTAATTCATTGCCTGACAATTATAGGACAGATTGAGGGACATTACATTCTTCCGCAACAGAATAAAACGACCAAGTATGAGCATGTTATTCCGTTGCTTGTATCTATTGAAGAGGACGAAAGAATAGACGGACTGCTTATTTTAATAAATACGGTCGGCGGAGATGTAGAGGCAGGTCTTGCCATTGCCGAGGTTATTTCGGGAATGAAAAAGCCCACGGTTTCAATTGTGCTCGGCGGAGGACATTCCATAGGCATACCGCTTGCCGTTGCGGCAGACAAGAGTTTTATTGCACCGAGTGCGTCTATGACGGTGCATCCTGTGCGAACTACGGGACTGACGCTCGGCGTTCCGCAGACTTTTGAGTATTTTCAGCGTATGCAGGACAGAATTACAACCTTTGTTGCGGAAAATTCCGATATTTCAAAAGAACGGTACAATGAGCTTGTTCTCAACACGGGCGAACTTGTAATGGACATCGGAACGATTCTTGAGGGGGAAGAGGCTGTCAGTGAAGGTCTTATTGACGAGGTCGGCACGGTTTCGGATGCAATTGACTGCCTGTACACAATGATAAAACGCAATAAGACCCGTAAAAAACGAGGCAGATGATTTTATTTTTTACAGTAACCGCATATAAATAAATGCGGTTATATGGGCGGTCAAAAGTCGCCCTTACATATTTTATGGTTAAAGGAGTACATATTATGTCAATTATTGATGCAATCATTCAGGGCATCGTGCAGGGCTTAACAGAGTTTTTGCCTGTATCGAGCAGCGGACATCTTTCTATTACACAGCATATTTTGGGCGCAACGGAAAATAACCTTTTCTTTAATGTTATGCTCCATGTGGGAACACTTGTAGCGGTAGTTGCTTTTTACCATAAGCTTATATGGAGTCTTATCAAGGAATTTTTCTCACTTGTTAAAGATGTATTTACAGGTAAATTTAAATGGAAAGAGATGAATTACGAAAGAAATCTTATTATGATGCTCATTATAGGACTTCTTCCGCTTTTCCTGTTATTCCTGCCTATTCCAGGCACGGATATGAAAATTAAAGATCTTGCCGATGTTCTTACAGGCGAAAGATACTTGATTGTGGTTTCGATTTCTTTGATGATTACAAGTATTTTGCTTACTGTCGGTATTATCTGCAACAAGAGAACTATCGGTTCAAACGCAGGTTTTAAGCATTTAAAAAATGTAAAGCACAGCGAAAATTCGGCAGGCAAAGAGAGCTTTAATGTTCTTGACGCTGTATGCGTAGGTCTTATGCAGTTTGTTGCTGCAATTTTCCCCGGTATTTCCCGTTCGGGTTCAACTCTTGCAGTCGGTGAGATGAGAGGTATAAACAAGCAGAAAGCGCTTGACTACACATTTGTTCTCGGTGTTCCGTCAATACTTGCGGCAGCTCTTCTTGAGGGTGTTGACGCAATAAAAAGTCCGGAGGGCATATCAATTGACCCTGTGGTAATTATAGTTGGTATGGTAGTTTCTGCAATTGTGGGCTACTTTGCAATTCTTATTTTCAAATGGTTCTTAAAGACCGACAAAATGATAATTTTCGTAGTATATACTGCACTTGTAGGTATAGTATTCCTTGTTATTTCCTGCATTGAAATGAACACAGGAGCAAATGTCTTTACCGGTGCAATGATTAAATAATGCTTTTAGCGGAGGTAGTATAAATTGGCAACCCAGAAAAAGACAACCAAAAAGAAAGCTTCAGGTAAATCAACCTCCTCAAAAGCAAAAAGCACTAAAAAAAGTCAACCGATACCTGAATCACAACCTTTGCTGACACCAAGGATAAGAGCAATTATCCTTGGTGCTTTATCACTGTTTTTTGTAATTTTAATATTTGTTCAGAGCGTAAATTTATGGAGTACGGTTCGTTCCGCACTTTTTGGAGTATTTGGCTTTGCAACATTTCTTGTTCCCGTCTTTCTTATGTATATGGCAATTATTACGGACAAGGAAAAGCAAATACAGCATTTTAAAAGTAAGGTAGCACTCTGCGTACTTATTGTTTTGCTGATAGGAGCATTGATTTATGTTGCAACAGGCACTCCTCATTCGGAAAAAGGTTATCTTGCCTGTGCAGGCGAACTTTATCTCGATATTTTCGAAAGTGAATCTTACTTTACATTCGGCGCCGGTTTTATCGGAGGATTGCTTGGTTATCCTATGGCATCGTTAATCGGAAATGTTCCGACGGTATTGATTTGTATTCTTGTATTGCTTGCCGTTATTTTCGGCATTACAAATCTTTCAATCAATGATATTGCAGAAGCTGCCGCATCAAAGGTTGAGCAAGGTGTTACATATGTAAAGCACAAGAGCGAAGAAAAAGCAAGGGTAAGGCGTGAGTACATTGCCGAGCGTGAGGCGGAAGAGGCACAGCGTGAGATGTTTATTGCAGGCGGAGAGAATGACAAAACCATAGTTTCTCCTCAAAAGAAAAAACGCAGAGGCAAGAGGAGCGGCATTGATATTCCTCTTGATGAAAGCACTCACGATGATAATAAAACAAAGCTTAACAGAAAACTTGAGGTTGACTGCGACTACAAAGCAGATGCTAAAGATGTGTCAAAAGTTGCAGATGAAGTTGAAGAGCCGCAGTTTTATGAAAGTCCCGAAAAGGAAGTATACGGTGAAGAATACGAAGATGAAATAATACAGAATGAACATAACGAAAATGAAAATGTTTCTGACGATTTGATGGACATAATCAACAGAGCAAGCAAAAATTTTGATGAAAAGAATCATAAAGCAGAAACAGAACCCGAGCCTGTTCCGTCATACGAAGAGAACAGACATAACGAAGAAAACAGCTTTGAAGAAGAACTTGAAAATGCAAGCTATTCTCCTGTTGAAATCAGAGAAAAAGAAGAAAAGCCCGAGTATCATTTTCCGCCTATTCAGCTGTTAAGTCTTTCGGAAAACAATAACGATAAAAATGCTGCGGAAGAAATGCATAACAATGCGAAAAAACTCATTGATACGCTTGACAGCTTTAATGTAAAAGCATCTATAGTAAATATTTGCCGTGGTCCGTCTGTTACAAGATATGAACTTTCACCTGCTCCGGGTGTAAAGATAAGCAAGATTACAAACCTTTCAGACGATATTGCACTTAACCTTGCCGCAAACGGAGTAAGAATCGAAGCTCCTATTCCGGGCAAAGCCGCAGTCGGTATTGAAGTACCGAACAAGGTTGTAAGTATGGTTACTATGCGTGAGTTGATTGACTCCGATGAATTTAGAAGAGGAAAGAGTAAACTTACCTGCGTACTCGGTAAAGATATTTCGGGTGAAATTGTGGTTACCGACCTGTCAAAACTTACTCACTTGCTTATTGCAGGTACAACGGGTTCGGGTAAATCTGTTTGTGTAAACTCAATTCTTATGAGTATCCTTTACAAAGCTACACCCGACGAAGTAAAACTTTTGCTTGTTGACCCAAAAATGGTTGAATTTACAAAGTACAGAAGTATTCCGCATTTGCTTATTCCTGTAGTAACCGACGCTAAGAAAGCGGCGGGTGCACTTGGATGGGCGGTTTCCGAAATGGAGCAGAGATATAAGATTCTTTCGGAATACTACTGTAAAAATATTGACGCATACAATGAACTTATAGAAGAAAATCTTAAGTATATGGCAGAAAATCCGCCTGTAGAAAATGAAGACGGCGAGCTTGTTCAGCCTGTACTTGAGAGAAACGGTTTACCCGTACCAAAGGAAAAAATGCCGAGAATTGTAATTGCAATTGATGAGCTTGCCGACCTTATGATGGCAGCTCCGAGTGAGGTGGAAGAGTACATTGCCCGACTTGCTCAAAAAGCAAGAGCCGCAGGTATGCATTTGCTTGTTGCAACGCAACGACCTACGGTAAATGTAATTACAGGTCTTATCAAGGCAAATATTCCAAGCCGTATTGCGCTTAAAGTAAGTTCAAATATTGATTCAAGAACTATCCTTGATTTCAGCGGTGCGGAAAAACTCATAGGCAGAGGCGATATGCTTTTCTTGCCTGTAGGTGCGCCAAAACCAATGCGTGTGCAGGGTTGCTATGCATCCGATGAGGAAATTGAGGGTGTAACAAATTATATTAAAAAATCTTCTTCCGCTCAATATAATGCGGAGATTGAAGAAAAAATCAAGAGAATTGCCGCAGAAGAAATTACTCAGGGTAAAAAGGGCGATGACAGAGGCGGCGATGATATTGAAATTGACTCAAAAATGGAAGACGCAATTAAATGCGTAATTGAAGCAGGACAGGCATCTACTTCACTTCTTCAGCGCAGACTCAAGGTAGGTTATGCAAGAGCCGGCAGAATGATAGACGATATGGAGCAGATGGGTGTTGTAGGCCCTCATCAGGGTTCAAAACCGAGAGATGTACTTATGACCTATAATGAATGGCTTGAACACCGTAATATTATGGGCAGTGACGATGAATAAATTATATAGGTGATATTATGGCATTTTTACCGATGAATATAAAAGAGGTTAAAGCCCGTGGATGGGACGAAGTTGACTTTGTATATGTAATGGGCGACAGTTATGTTGACCACCCGTCTTTTGGTGCTGCCATAATTACAAGAGTGCTTGAGGACTGTGGCTATAAGGTTGCAGTCCTTTCTCAGCCTGATTGGAAAAATGACGCCGACTTTTTACAGTTTGGCAAACCGAGGCTCGGATTTTTTGTTACGGCAGGCAATATAGACAGTATGGTTGCACATTATACCGTTGCAAAGCGTAAGCGAAGTGATGATGCTTATACGGCAGGCGGTAAAAACGGCAAGCGTCCTGACAGAGCTGTAACTGTTTATTCAAATATAATTCGCAGACTTTATCCCGATTCGGTAATAATTATCGGCGGACTTGAAGCCTCGCTAAGAAGATTTGCTCATTATGATTATTGGAAAAACACCGTAATGCCGTCTGTACTTTTTGACAGTAAAGCAGATATTATTTCTTACGGAATGGGCGAGCTGCAAACTATTGAAATGGCAAAGCGCTTGTCGGAGGGTTATCCCGTAGAGGCTTTGTATGACATCCGTGGTATTTGCTACGCTGTAAAGACAAGCGATTATGTTCCGAAAACCGTTGTGGAACTGCCGAGTTACGAAAGAGTTTGTGAGAGCAAAAAGGACTATGCAATTGCTGCCAGAAAAGAGCTCGAAGAGGCAGATGCGGTAAGAGGCAAAACTCTTATTCAGCGCCACGGCAACTGTATTTTAATTCAGAATCCGCCTATGCAGCCGCTTGACACAAAACAGCTTGATTATGTGTATTCGTTACCGTATGAAAGATGGTATCCGCAGTGTTACGAAAAACTCGGCGGTGTACCGGGTATTCAGGAGGTGCTTTTCTCAATTACGCATAACCGTGGTTGCTTTGGCGCTTGTAATTTCTGTTCGCTTGCGTTTCATCAGGGAAGAGCGGTAACGGTAAGAAGTAAACAGAGCGTTATTGACGAGGCAAAGTCTTTTCTTAACGATAAGAGATTTAAGGGCTATATCAGTGATGTTGGCGGCCCTACAGCCAACTTCCGTCTGCCGTCCTGTGAAAAACAGAAAAAGGCGGGACTTTGTAAAAGCAGAAAGTGTCTTGCCCCGACTCCTTGCCCTAATATGCAGGTGTCGCATACGGAGTATCTTGATATTTTGCGAGAATTGAGAAAACTTGACGGCATTAAAAAAGTATTTATTCGCAGCGGTATTCGTTTTGATTATCTTATGGAAGATCAGAGTGACGAATTTTTCGAAGAGCTTGTAAAGTATCATATAAGCGGTCAGTTAAGAGTTGCGCCGGAGCATTGCTCGGCTGCAGTTCTTGACAGAATGGGTAAACCGCACATAGAAACTTATAAAAAGTTTTGCGATAAATTCTATAAACTGACAGGTCGTATGAGTAAAGACCAATACATAGTGCCGTACCTTATGAGTTCGCATCCGGGTTCTACTTTGAAAGATGCGGTGGAACTTGCGCTGTTCTGTAAGAGGGAGAATATACATCCAAAGCAGGTGCAGGACTTTTATCCGACTCCGGGTACAATTTCGACCTGTATGTTTTATACAGGCATAGACCCTTATACAATGAAAGAGGTTTATGTGCCGAAAACCGAGGAAGAAAAGTCAATGCAAAGAGCGCTTTTGCAATACTTTATTCCCGAAAACAAACAGAAAGTAATTAAAGCACTTATAAAAGCAGGCAGAAAAGATTTGATAGGTTATGATTCAAAATGTCTTGTTCAGCCAATGAGTAATCAAAATAATTATAAGGGAAATAATAAAGGTCAGAAATCTTCTTACAATTCAAATAAAAACAATTCCCGTAACAGAAACGGAAAACAGACAAAAGATAAGTTTGCAAAATACAGAAGAAAAAAGAAATAAATTAACTGTAAATGCAAACCGTCAAAGCCCTGTTCTTATATGTAAGTTTAGGTATTGACCTATTGTAAATTTTGATTTATAATTAACAAATGAAAACAAAATCAGAAAGGATTTTATAATAAAATGGGAGTTTATGAGGAATTAGTAGCCAGAGGTCTTATCGCTCAGGTTACAGATGAAGAAGAAATCAAAGAGCTTGTCAACAATGGTAAAGCTGTATTTTATATCGGTTTTGACCCTACTGCTGACAGCTTGCATGTAGGTCATTTTATGGCGCTTTGTCTTATGAAACGCTTACAGATGGCAGGCAACAAGCCGATTGCTCTTATCGGCGGCGGTACAGCTATGATCGGTGACCCATCAGGCAGAACAGATATGCGTCAGATGATGACTACAGAAACTATACAGCACAATGTTGATTGCTTTAAAAAGCAAATGGAGCGTTTTATTGACTTTTCAGACGGTAAGGCACTTATGGTAAACAATGCCGATTGGCTGCTCGACCTCAACTATGTTGATGTTTTGCGTGAAGTCGGTGCTTGTTTCTCTGTAAATAATATGTTAAGAGCAGAGTGCTACAAGCAGAGAATGGAAAAGGGATTAAGTTTCCTTGAGTTTAACTATATGATTATGCAGAGTTACGATTTCTATGCTCTCTATAAGAAGTACGGTTGTAATATGCAGTTCGGCGGTGACGACCAGTGGAGCAATATGCTCGGCGGTACAGAGCTTATCAGAAGAAAACTCGGTAAGGACGCATACGCTATGACTATTAATCTTCTCCTTAATTCCGAGGGTAAGAAGATGGGCAAAACCCAGTCCGGCGCTGTATGGCTTTCAGCCGAAAAGACAAGTCCTTATGATTTCTACCAGTATTGGAGAAATGTAGCCGACGAAGATGTAATCAAGTGCTTAAAGATGCTTACATTTTTACCGCTTGAGCAGATTGATGAGCTTGCTAAACTTGAGGGCAGTGAGCTTAACAAGGCTAAGGAGATTCTTGCATATGAGGTAACAAATCTTATTCACGGCAAGGAAGAGGCAGACAAGGCACAGGAGGCTGCAAGAGCATTGTTTGGTAGCGGTGCAAATACAGACAATATGCCTTCTACAGAGCTTACGGACGCTGACTTTACAGATGACGGTATCGCAATTCTTGATCTTCTTACAAAGTGTGCGCTTATTCCGTCAAAGGGTGAGGGCAGACGCCTTATTCAGCAGGGCGGTGTTGCCGTTGATGATGAAAAGGTAACAGATGTATATGCAAATGTTCCTAAGTCTGCTTTTGAAAAAGGCTATGTTGTAATTAAAAAAGGCAAAAAGAAATTCCATAAGGCTGTTTTATAATTCAGTTTATTAACTTAATCAAAAACATTTTCCCACTATTATTAGTGGGAAAATGTTTGTCCTGCATTATTCTGTATTTTTGCGGTTATGGCAACTGCTAAAAATATCTTAACAGAGGAGTTTAGGAAATGAAAAAGTTTTTTGGCGAGTTTAAAACCTTTATTATGAGAGGCAATGTGCTTGATCTTGCAGTCGGTGTTATTATCGGTGCTGCTTTTCAGGCAATTGTAACTTCACTTACTTCGGATATCATTTCACCGATTCTCGGTTTGTTCGGCGGAATGAATTTTGACCAGTATGCGCTTACAATAGGTGATGTTTCGATTGGATACGGTAAGTTCTTAACTGCGGTTATTAACTTTATTATAATGGCATTTGTCATTTTCCTTATTGTTAAATTAGTAAATAAGATTATGGCAATCGGCAAAAAGCCTGAAGAACCGGCAGAACCCACAACAAAGATTTGCCCGTTCTGTCAGAGCGAAATTTCAATCAAGGCTACAAAATGCCCGCATTGTACAAGCGATATTCCTGCAGAAACAGAAACTAAGGAATAACTTAAATACATAACTGTAACTAAAAGCTCCCGATTTTTGTATTGGGAGCTTTTGTGTTGATTTATAATTTTTGTTTAGCGGAATAAATTTGAAAAGCAATTATAAAAGTTTGGTCGACCTTTTCAAAGGTCGTGGGTGTGGGCAAAGCCCACAAATATTTTCCCATATTTTTCCGTGATGAGGGATTTGTTTTACGGGTTTTGTCGGAATGACAGAACGCAATTCAAAATAAAAAGCTGAAGTCGTTTTTATATCGACTTCAGCTTTCGCTTTATCCGTTATACGGTTTGTAATAAGTATCAAGAATCAGTTTATAAAGCTCGTCTTCGTTTACATAAAACTCGGTATAAACTTCACCTTTTTTCAGCTCACCCGGTACTGAAACCATTGTCATATTCATACCGTTGTGGCTAAGCATATTCTGTGATAAATAGCAAATTTTTGACGGGTTCAGATTTGTGCATGAGTATGGAGCAGAGGCATTAAACAGGCTTACAGGTGCTGTAATGTCATTTTTAGTCTGCGCAAGAACCGTATTCATAAATGAATCAAGATATACCTGCTGTCTTTGCATACGCTTGCTGTTTGCGTCTACGCTTTCCATATCTCTTGAACGAACAAAAGCTTCTGCATTCTGACCTTCAAGATGGTAGCTTTCACCCTCTTTAAAATCGCCTATGGTTTCGGGAGAAACAACATCAACTCCGCCTACGGCATCATTAAGAGCTGATATACCGTCAAGGTCAAGCGCAAAGTATGAATTAATCGGAATGTTGTAGAAAAGTCTTTCAACGGCGGTAACCGTATTTGCACAACTTGACTTCTTGCCGTCGCCGTAAGCAAATGAAAGACAAATCTGTTCTTTTACAGTTTCCACATAATAACCGCTTGCAGAATATACCGCAACATCGGTCATTGTATCTCTTGATATATTAATAAGCTTAGTTTCGCCTGTCGAGGTGTCCATAGCAACAAGTATAAGAACATCGGCTTGACCGTTTTCACCTTTTATATCGCTTGCACCGTCAAAAGAACTTTTATCAATGCCCATACAAAGAATACTTGTCATATTCTTGTTAAATTCATATGTTTGTCCGTTATACACAACATATTGACCGCCGTTTTGAACAACTACATTTGACGGAGCCGAAATTATATTTGTATTGTCAAGCAATTCTTTAGAGCCGTTGTAAATAAACCATACCAAAAGCCCGCTTACAACAAGAACAAGCGCAAGAATTGTACTGATAATTGTGAGTATTACTCTCTGCCATTTTTTAAAACGCCTTTTCTTGATTTTTTGCTTTTCTCTAATTGCTTTTTTCTGTTCCTTAGAACCCATCGCAGGGTGATTGCTTTTTACAAGTTCGTCGTATTCCAGCAAATATTTTTCGTTGCTTTTACTCAAACTTTTTTTCTTTATTTTATTTGAACTGCCTTTTGCAGGGCGTGAGCTTTGTACCAATAATACATCATCGGAATTTTCTTTGCTTGAATGATGATGGTGATGGTGTTTATGATGACCGTGGCTTTTATACGATTTAACAAACTTATAGTCGTTAATATCATCTCTTATACTACGGTCGGCGTATTGCACATTTCCTTTTTCATCATTACTTGCCACGCTTTCGCCTGTTTGAGAAGGCTGCTTATTTGAATTGCTGTAAATATTATCGTAAGGTTTGGTTTCTTTATCAGCAGTATCCGTATTATTGCTGTTTTCGTTATTATTTTGTGAGTTCATCTTTTATTAACACCCCCTGTAAAAGAAGTCGTCCGTCACCTGAATTAAGGCAGGTGCTTAGCGTGACAATTTTGTCATTGATTGTCAGCTCCGAATTATCTCTTACAACTTTTGTGAATGATCTGGGATTTTGAATATAATCAAGGTATTCCTGAAAAACCTTGTCGTCATCAAAATCAAACGAATTCATTATATGTCGGTCGTCATATGAATAAACCGACACTATACGGTAGGTAAGTTTGTGCTGAGGTCTGTAGATGTAAAAATACTCATGGTCATTGAAAAAATCCGTATTTGTAAATTTATATAAATCGGCAAACATACTTCCGTCTGCCATATTGTGGCCGTAGAGTACGGTTACCCTGTCATGCATATATATAGAATTACAATACTGTGAATAAATAGAGCCTGAAAAGCTGTAATTTCCGTAAATATCATGATCCAGGTAAAAATTATCGTTTGTGTTACTCCTGCAAACAGGGTAATTTATGTTGGTATCGGGAATATATATCCAAGAATAGATTTCGTCATTTTGAGCTTGCAGCGACTCAAAATCTATAGGATTATCTATAATAGGATTGTCGGCAAGAGTTTCGTCAATTGACGGGGAAGTAACTTCTTCGGCTATGCTCGGAGCCACAGAACTTGCAAGTTTGCTGTAATCGTCCTGCTCTTTGTGTTGAGTATTCATTTGATACATAACGTAAATTACGCACAGAATTAACAGAATAATTGTAATAACAAGAATTGTGATAAGAATTTTATTTCGATTTTTTTTCATAATAAATCACATCAAATAATTATAACAAATATTGACAACCGTGTCAATATTTCTGTAAATTTTAACTATAATAAGCATTAAAAAACAGCTTTCGAAAACCGAAAGCTGTTTTTATTAGCAAAATTAGTTTGATTTCTTTGACTTAACAATAGTTACGCTGACAGCAACAGCTATAAGTGATAAGCCGATTATTACATACGGCATTGCGCTTGAAGGACCGGTCTGCGGCGATTTATCAGAAGTATCTGTTGTTACAGCCTGTGTAGGTGACTCACCGTTGATTGTGTAATAAGGAGTTACCTTAATATCACCTGTGATTATAACATCAAGATTTCCATCTGTAAGCGGCTGATCGGTTCTGTAAGGACCGTCAATTACCCAATGGTCAAAAGAATAACCGGACTTTGGCTTTGGAGTAAGGTGAACATTCTGGTTACCGTCCTCATCAATGCCTGTAGTGAACTCATAGTCACCGCTGCCGCCTGTGGTAGGAACAACAACTACTACATAAGTATATGTACCTGTAGGACTTGGTGCGGCAAATACCGGAATAGACGCTGCAAGCATCAGCACAAGAGCCAATGCGAGGGAAACAACTTTTTTCATTGTACTAACCTCCTATTTATATTATCCAATTAAAATATTAAGCAGAATAACCTCTACTTGTATGTATTAAGTATTATATCACAATTAAAGTATAAAGTAAAGACAAAAATTCAAATAATTTTCGGCAATTGTGATAATTTATAATTCTTTTAACTATTAAGCATAAACAATATTTTTAAAATAAAAAGACCTATTGCAATAGTAGGCAAAAAAATGTATAATAAATTTAAAAGGAAAAATGAAGGGAAATGTATGTATGAATATTTCTGAAATTCAAAATAAAATTCTTGAGTTAAAAAAAGAAAAAGATGTTTGTATTCTTGCCCACAGCTATCAGGCAAGAGAGATTTGCGAAATTGCCGATTTTACAGGCGACAGCTATAAATTGAGTGTAGATGCAAGCAAAGTTACAAATAAAAACATTCTTATGTGCGGTGTTCGTTTTATGGCAGAAACCTGCAAAATTCTTTCACCCGATAAAACGGTTTATCTTGCTCAGCCGAGTGCCGGCTGTCAGATGGCTGACCAGATGGATAAAGAAATGATTTCTTCCGTAAAAGAAATGTATCCCGATTATGCGGTAGTTGCATACATAAATACCACAGCAGATTTAAAAACTATTTGTGATGTTTGTGTAACAAGTTCATCTGCCGTTAAGATTGTAAGCAATATGCCTGAAAAGAATATTCTTTTTATCCCTGACTGCAACCTTGGTGATTATGTAAGCCGTCAGCTTCCGGATAAGAATTTTAAACTTTTGCACGGCGGTTGTCCGATTCACGCTTGCGTTACAGCGGAAGATGTTAAAAAGGCAAAGGCACAGTTCCCAAATGCCGAACTTCTTGTTCATCCGGAGTGCCAGCCTGCTGTTGTTGATCTTGCGGATTATGTAGGCTCGACATCGGGCATTATGAACTACGCAAAGAACAGTGATAAAAAGGAATTTATCATCGGTACCGAAATCAGTATTGCAGAGCATTTGCAGTATGATTGTCCCGATAAGAAATTCCATATTCTTACACAAAAGCTCATTTGTCCTAATATGAAAGCTACCACTCTTATGGATGTGTTCAATTGCCTTAAAGGCGAGGGCGGCGAGGAAATTATCCTTGATGAGCAGACTATTACAGACGCAAAGAAATGTATTGACGAGATGATAAGACTTGGCGGTTAAGGAGAATAATATGACCGAAAGGGCATTAATAGCAATGAGCGGAGGAGTTGACAGTTCGGTAGCGGCTTGCTTGATAAAGGAGCAGGGCTATGACGCTACGGGCATTACTCTTAAGCTTTTTGATAACGAGGATATTGGCGAAAAGAAGGAGAAAACCTGCTGTTCGCTTGATGATATTGACGATGCGAGAAATGTTTGCAGAAAAATCGGAATACCTTATTATGTTTACAATTTTAAAGACAGCTTTAAAGAAAATGTAATTGACCGTTTTATTTCTGCATACGAAAACGGCTGTACACCTAATCCTTGCATTGACTGCAACAGATATATTAAATTTGAAAAGCTTATGCAGAGAGCCGATGAGCTTGACTTTGATTATGTAGTTACAGGTCATTACTCTGTCATTGAGTATGATGAGGGATTGCAAAGATATTTATTGAGAAAGTCCCCCGATGTAACAAAAGACCAAAGTTATGTACTTTACTCGCTTACTCAAAGACAGCTTTCAAGAACCTTGCTTCCGCTTGGAAAACTTACAAAGCACGAAGTAAGAAAAATAGCGGAAAAATATAACCTTATTAACGCTCAAAAACACGACAGTCAGGATATTTGTTTTGTACCTGACGGAGATTACGCAAAGTTCATTGAGCAGTACACGGGCAGAAAGTATGATTTTGGTGACTTTGTTGATGAAAACGGCAATGTTCTCGGTACACATAAGGGCATTATAAGATATACGATAGGGCAGAGAAAGGGACTTGGTCTTGCTTTGCCTCACCCGATGTATGTCAAGGAAAAGGATATTGCAAACAACAAGGTTATACTTTGCGATAATGACAGACTGTTTTCAAAAGAGCTTTACGCAAAAGATATTAATCTTATTGCTTACGAAAAGCTTGACAAACCTTTGCATATAAAAGCAAGGGTAAGATACAATCAGCCTGAACAGGATGCAACGGTAGAACAGCTTTCAGATAACAAACTGCACATTGTATTTGATAAGCCGCAAAGAGCAATTTCAAAAGGTCAGGCAGTGGTTCTGTATGACGGAGATGTAGTTGTAGGCGGCGGAACAATAGAATAATTTTAATCTGCTTGCTTTAGGTGAGCCGATTTTTATGCAAAAGGCACAGCGAAAATGCTGTGCCTTAGTTACTTCATATAAATGAAATATTAATTATAAGTAATTAAAATATCTTCACGGATGATTTTTTCTTTGAGAATTTTGCATCTGTAAGATCTTATAATAAAGTTTCCTTGACCGTCAAACCTGAAAGTAACGGTTTTGGTAAACGGCTTATCGGGTTCGTATTCGGTAATAATAAGACTTGCCTTTGAATTTTTCAGAGTATCAAAAGTTGTCATAAAACCTATGCCGTTGCCGCCGCTTTCTTTGTGAGTGGTAACTCTTTCGGTACCGAGTTTTTGTAAAGTATCGGTTTCAAATTCAATTCCGTTGTCGCTTACGGAAATTTCATATATTCCGTCAACCGAAGAAACAGATGTCAGAATATTTCCGTTCCTTTTGCCTGTGCTTTCAACGGCTATGACAGCGTCTTTTATATGGTCGCAAAGCAGGGTTTCAAGTTCGGTTTGCGAAAGAAAATGATTGATAATGTAGTTAATATCTGTATTTGCTATCAAATCAAAATTAATTTCGTGAGCAGAGGCTTTTATATACATATTAAGCAGAGCGCCGTCAATAACAGAATTTCCCGTAGATGCAAGCATCTTATTTTCTGCCTGTTCTTTTTGCACGAGTTCGTTTCTTTCTTTTGCAAGAGTAAGAAGTTCAGTGATTATTTTGCTTTCCTTTTGTTTATCGTTACAATTGCAAAGTTCTTCTAAAGAATATTGTAAAGAACTCATAAGGTGGTTGTCACGGTGCACTATTTTTGAAAGAAAGGCATTGGATTTTGTAAGTTCCTCAATATTACTGTCTTTTTCCGCAATAATTGAATTGAAATGTTCGTCTGCTTTTTGCTGCAGCCGACTTTTATAGTACCGTGTTATGTTTGTTCTTATCCAAATTACAGCACCTATACAACAAATTATTAATCCTATAAACATATATACAAATATAGATTTGTAGTCATCGCCGTCTTGTGCAAGCAGAGCTATGATTAAGAAAATAAAACCTGATATTAACAGACCTATGCCAAAGTTATCGGACTTATTGAAAAAGGCAAGACCGTTTTTTAATCTCTTAATTTTCATTATATATAATGTTGATAAGAATTGTATTATGCCTATAAAAATTACCGTAAAAATACTTTTCGGATTCAAGAAATCATATGTAACTAATGATATATAGTGTGATGCAATTGCAAAAATCAAGGCAATGATAAATCGTACGCAATAGGAAAGTCCCATTGAAACAATGGAGATGGAAATGGTATTTTTTATATTGTTTTTAGTAAACAGTGTGATAGTTACAATAAACAATATACAACTTGCCAAGAATCCCAAACTGTTGTCAAATAAAAGTACAACAGACGAAATTATATTGACGACAAAAAATGCAGTCAAAAGCAAAGCTAACTTTGATTTGCTGCATTTAATGTTTGTTGTTTTAATAAAAATATAGGCTGATGAAAATAAAGTCGGAGCTTTAATAAAAAAATTCATAGCAAAATTATATAAAAGCTCTGTAATGTTTGTTGACATAATATTTAACTCCGTATTACTATAATGATAATATTATATCATACAAGCTAAATAATGTCACTATATTATTTTCCTAAAATATACTTTAAAAATTCATAAATATCATCCCACATACTTCAGTACCTCCTTTACTTTTGTTTTACAAGTAAAGTGTACCGTTTTTGCGGGAAAATTCTGATTTGTTGCTGTAATTGCTTTATTTTTAATATAGTGAATAAATATCACATAATGTAAAAATAATAATTAGAAATTGTTATTTTATGATGAATTTATAAATTTTTGTTGCAAAAAAAATCCCGATGCTAATAAACATCGGGATAAATTTACAGGCTTTTTTTGATTTTGGAAGAATAATAATAGATAAATTCCATAACTGTGGGAACGCCTTTTTGCGGATTTATGTATGTGGTATAGTAGCGTTCAAGACTTTCAATATCGGTGTTTCGCCAAGCGTGGTTTATGGCAGTTTGCATTGCACGCTCAACACTTGCATCGGTTTTTTTATATTTTTGCGCCACAATACTGCAAAGATTGGTTACTCGCTGATTGCAAGTGATTTCAATAGCGTCTGCAAGGTAATTTCTGCCCTTAAGTTTTGGGCTGATTCCTATTAAATCAAGCTCAACAGAGATTTTATTTCTTATAATTTCGCTGTTGCTTATGCGTTCAGCGGCTTTTGCGGCGCTCGGTGAACTGAAATTTGAGGTCAGCGTTGTTTGTACAATTGAGTTGAGAAACTCAAGTACCATTTTACAGCTGAAATCATTTTGATTTTTAGTTATTACAAAGTCTGCACCTAAATTTCTTGCTATGGAATGAGTAACATTACTGATATTATTGGTAACTACCAGTATAAAAGGCTTGTTTGGCAATGCAAGTTCAGACAACCCTTTTAAAAATAAAAGACCGTTGCCACTGCCCTGATGTAGTTCCAAGTCGAGAATAACAGCATGAGGACAGTATTCTTTTACCATTTCTACGGCTTTTGAGGAGTTGTTTGTAGTGCCGACAATATAAAAATTTTCAAAATCTTTAATATCAGATTTATACTCTTCTACAGTATTATTATCATCTTCTACAATAAGTAAGTTAACTTTGTTCACAATATCACCTCATTATTATATTATACTACAAAAACTAACGAAAACCAACATTTTATAATATTTTGTGTAATAAAAAGTAATATTATTTATTATGTTTGAGTTTTATAATTATACTAAGATTATATTATGAAATCAATGAATAATTTGTAGTATTAAAGGTGAGGGTTATGAGCGATAATTTTGGCGATTTCATTAAGGAAAAAAGGGCAAGATGTAACTATTCTCTTAAATATGTGGCAGAAATAATCGGTATTTCTAATGTGTATCAGTCAAGTATTGAAGCAGGCAAAAGACCTGCGCCGTCATATGATGTTTTAATGAAATTGAGAGATGCGCTAAAACTTAATGATGATGAATTCGGTGAAATGCTTGACCTTGCAGCCGAAAGCAAAAATTCAAGGGCGGTTGCTTATGATCTTGCCGATTACATAAACCAAAATGATTTTATACATAAAACACTGCGATTTTCATTGAAAAATAAAATTCCCGAATCGGAGTGGGTCAGATTTTTTAATGCAATGAATGAAAAATATCAATAATATTTCGTTATGTAAAACTGTTATAGTTGACTTTTGTCATTTATAGCTGTATAATGTTATCGGTAGATATTTAAGCCGCTATTAGTGATTAAAAAATCTCCTTTTATTCACTATTTAAGCTGTACCGTTTCCTGTTTTTACAGAAAATCGGTGCAGCTTTTTATTATTTGCGTTAATTGTATTGCTGGCAGACGGATTTGGGAGTATAATAGTAGCATATTACGAACAGCAGAGGTAAGTATGAACAGAGAAGAATATGAAATTTCTATTGAAGAATTAAAGAAAGTTGATAAAAACACTTGTACGGTGATTGATATAAGAGATGAGATTTCTTATAACTACGGAAATATTCCAAACTCGGTAAATATTCCGCTTGAGAAAATTAAAAATGATAAAAGCATTTTGCCGAAAGATAAGAGATTGATTATTTGCTGCAAAAGCGGTCAAATAAGCGATACTCTTGCAGAAGAGTTGCGGGAAGACGGCTACGATGCGGTAAATCTTGTGAACGGATATTACGGCTGGCTAAAGGATAAATTTACTGATGACGATTATGCGGCAGATGTTGAAAAAAGTATAAGAAAAAAATTCAGCAAGACCATATGGGGCAGATTTACAAAAGCTGTAATTGAGTATGAACTTGTAAAGCCGAATGACAAAATAGCCGTATGTATTTCGGGCGGCAAAGATTCTATGCTTATGGCAAAACTTTTTCAGGAACTTAAAAGGCATAATAAATTTCCGTTTGAGCTTGTATATCTTGTAATGGACCCGGGATACAGTGTTGAAAACAGAGATGTTATTGAGAACAACGCAAGAAAGCTGAATATTCCGATTACGGTTTTTGAAACACAGATTTTTGAGTCGGTATATAATGTGAAAAAGTATCCGTGTTATCTCTGTGCAAGAATGAGAAGAGGATACCTCTACAAAAAGGCTAAGGAACTTGGCTGTAATAAAATTGCACTCGGACATCATTATGACGATGTTATAGAAACCATATTAATGGGTATGCTTTACGGCGGACAGGTGCAGACTATGATGCCGAAACTGCATAGTACAAATTATGAGGGAATGGAGCTTATAAGACCGCTTTACCTTATAAGAGAAGCGGAAATAAAGCATTGGAGAGATTACAATAAACTTAATTTTATACAGTGTGCGTGCAGATTTACGGATACCTGCACATCGTGCAACCCGAGCAATACAGGCTCAAAAAGACAGGAAATAAAACAGCTTATTGCACAGCTTAAAAAAATAAATCCTCAGATAGAGAGCAACATTTTCCGCAGTGTTGAAAATGTAAATCTTAACACGATTATCTCGTATAAGAAAGATGATTATCAGCACAGTTTTCTTGATGATTACGATAAATAATTTTTAATGAAACTCAGTCATTTTGTGGCTGAGTTTTTTTCTTTGGATTTTTAATAATCGGAGTTTATAAAAAGCGGCTGCTTGTCTTAAAAATTGCCAAATCATAATTTTATCACTATTTTTATGCAATTGTTAACCGAGTAATTGTATTTATCTGCCAAATAATGTACAAGTTTGAAAAAACACTTGACTTTTTGGCGATATGGATATAAAATATCTCTATCAAGCAAACATACTAAAACGATAGGTATTATAGGTTATACAAAAATAAGTATGTTTGGCATTATGAAAGGCAAGGGTGGTTTGTATGAAAAATCATTTTAACCGAATAAATAAACGAATGTGCGGTTCTTTTGGCGGTAAGTCGATGTGTTAAAACATTTTATCGGTTTACTTATTAATTTATGATAAAGCTAAAAGAAAGGTTTGATTAAAATGAAAAAAGTGTTTACTAAAAGACTTATATCCGCAATTCTTACAACAGCCCTTATCGGTACTTCTGCCTTTGCTCTTTTCGGCTGCGGAAAAGCTTCTAAAGATACTTCTAATGATGCTAAGGTACATATAACCAATGTTTCATACGCGAATTCGGAAGGAATGCAGCGTATTGGCGGGAATATGAATAAAGTCCCCGGGAACATAGTCTACAAACCGGAAAAGCTTATCAAACTGGCGTGTCTCGTTCCACTGAATAAACTCTTCCTTGGTCTTGGCATGATGACCTAACAGAAGATCTGTAGGAGTTCCTTCCAGATACAGAATGCCGCCGGGCTTTCCGTACTGGTGGAAGTGCTCCAGTGCATACTCGTCCTCCGGGTGAATCTGTACGGACATATTGTCCAGAACGCTCTCAACTGTCAGGCGGATGGGAATATCGTCAGTATCACTGCCAAACAGCTCCCGATTTTGATGATAGAAATCAGACAGTTTGTCTCCGGTGTCGATTACGTCGCAGTCCAGATGGTTGGGGATGGCGATGCAGCAGTAAGATTCTGCAATATTCTTCAATTCGGTCTGGTAGTGATACTTCTCGATCAGATGCTGACCGCCCCACATTCTCTCTTCAAACACTGGCTTAATTCGATAGATTTTCTGTTCCATTTTTTCTCCTTTGTTCTGATTGATTTGACTGAACTTTTACCGTTCCGGCAGCGCCGCGTAGATGCGCATAGCGGAGGAACGGCTCATTCCGAATCGATCTGCCCCGGCTTCCGCCATCTCCAAGACCGTATCGACCGTGCGGATTCCGCCGGATGCCTTGATCTTCATTGCGTCTCCTACGATCTCCCGCAGCAGGCGCACCTGATCCACCGTCGTAGGGGCAGGGCTTCTTCCCGTATCGGTTTTCACATAATCGACCCCTTCTGCCAGGAGAATTTCGCAGGCGCGGCGGGTCTCCTCCTGGGTCAGCATGGGCGTATGCAGAATTGCCTTCATCGGTACCCCCCGTGTCAGGCGGCGAACCTTTGCTACCTCCTGATGGAAGGCCTCCCACATTCCGGATTTCATCCAGCCGAGGTTGGTCGTCAGATCGATCTCTCCACAGCCGTTGCTCAGGCAGACTGCGATGCTGGTAAGCTTGGCCTCCGTCGGCCAGGTGCCGTCCGGGAAACCGCCGCCGCCAAGCAAAACGATTTTCCCGTCCATCCCCGCAGCCCTGAGCTTTTCCATCACATAGGGGTGATAGCAATAAGGGCAGCCAAGGGAGTGAAAATGATTTTCGCAGGCATCTGCGATAAGGGCATCCACTGTACTGAGGGGCGTAGAGGGAGACAGCTCCACCATATCCACCATGGCGGCAAATTCATTGCGTGTCATATCACATCTCCTTTAGAAAATGCCAAGATAGGTACCCAGCACCGTAACGACCAGCATACCGAGGATCATTTTCACCATGCCGACGTTTTTCTTCTTTCCAAGCCAGTAGCACAGCATAATAACGCCGAGAGACAACAGCTTGGGGAAAATCCCATCGATTACGTTTTGCAGCATCGTAACGCTCTCACCGGACGACCACTGGATTGCAGTTGTCGCCTTGACGTAGTTCGCGCCCAGCGCGCCGACTACGATGGTACCGAAGAGCATAAATGCTTCGATCACGCGATTCAGCGCGCCGCCGGTCAGGGTAGCCATGGCGTTACGGCCCAGATGATAGCCCTGATTGAACAGGATATGGGAGCCGAACACAATGATGGCAAGATAGGAGAAGATGTAGAACAGCGGTCCGAGGACTCCCGTGCTCTGTGTCAGGCTGACGCCAATGCCCAGTAGCAGCGGGATGAGGGTGCCCTGCACTACAGAGTCACCAATGCCGGCCACGGGGCCCTGCAGGGATGCTTTGGTAGCACGGATCACGTCTGCACTGACCTTGCCTGTCACAGCCCGTTCTTCCTCCATGCCCACGACAACGCCGGCGATCACAGAGGCGGTCTGCGCTTCGCAGTTGTACCAGTCCAGGTGATTCTGCATTCCCTCGATCACGCCGTCCTTGTTGTAATATTTTTCAAACAGAGGACGCAGAACCCAGGCCCAGCCGTTGCCGTAGAAATTCTGGAAGTTGGTGCATCCATTATTGAACCACATATAGCGGTTCCACAGCTTGTTGCGTTCTTTTTTGGTCAAGCGCTCATTGGTCAATTTTTCCGTAGCCATTTACAGGACCTCCTCTTCATCGTTTGTTGCAGCCTGGACGGCGGGGGCAGCGGTTTCGACCTTCCTCGCCACGATCAAGTAATAGAGGATGGCAATTACCAGTGCAAATACGCAGGCGCCGAGAACGCTCAGGCCAAGATAGGCATACAGGGCAAAGCCAAATACAAAGAAGGCCAGATACCACTTCTCACGGATCAGGAACTTCATGAGCAGAGAAACTCCGATGGCGGGCATAAAGCTGCCGAACTTGGACATACCGGCCAGCAGCTTTTCAGGCATGATCGCCAGCAGGTTGGAAATCTGATCCGCTCCAAAATACATCATGATAAAGGCAGGGACGAACCGCACGATAAACAGAGCAAACAGAGGAACCGCGAAGTAATAGAAATTCTGCTTTTTCTTGTCGCCGGCGGCGATCGCAGCCTGGTAACGGTTGTTCGCAAACAGGTTCACAGTCCGCAGCAGGGAGTTGCCGTAGGCCGCGATGATGGCCACCGCAGTACCCAGAGCAATGGCAGAGCCGGCATCCATCTTCGTCATGATTGCGATTGCGGTGATCGGATAGGCCAGGAAGCCCTGATCGACGGTTGCCGCGCCGCCAATGGTCATATAAGACAGATAGGTCAGCTGGATTGCGCAGCCGATCTCCAGACCGGTCTTGACATCTCCCAGCAGGACACCGCAGATCAGGCCGCCCACCAGGGGCTTAGCCAGAATGTAGTTTCCTCCCGTGTAGCCGTAAAGCGGGAAAAAGTAGTGCGCCGCCATACAGCATAGGCTGATAACGCAGCAAATGATAACGTTCATGTTTTACCTCTCCTTTTTTTAATCTAGGCTTGCTTTGTACTTCGGTTTCTTTCCGTTTTTCGCGTCCAGCCAGTTAATAGGAACCTGATTCAAAATTGACTGCATCAGAATGGTCGTTCCACTGGCCGCGATCTCATCCAGTGCCTGAATTTCCGCCTTGGTCAAGCACATGGTCGGAAAGAACGTGGTGGTGTCCGGACGGGATGCCTGGGGGCCAATCATAATGCTGGGCTGCTTGATGGTATAGCCCCGGCGAAGCATTTCGGCCAGGGTCGTGGGCCGCTTGAAAATTACAAAATAGTTCTTTGCAGACCGTTCCGCTTCCTGAAGTTTTCTCATAGCCGCGTCCACGCTGAAAATCAGGACCTTGTAGTTGGTCATTCCCTTGAAAATGGTGCAGAAGTACGGATCGGCCGCGATCTCATCGTCGACCACAAGAATTCCGTCGCAGGCCATCTGCCGGGTCACAACATTCAGCGTCTGTCCATGAATGACGCGCTCATCCACACGGTAATAAGCAATCATGAATTATCCTCCTTTCTTAACAGATTCGCCTGGAAAAAGAAAATTTTCTGTCTATCCCTCCTTACAGCTCTTCCTCCGCATCCCCGGCCTGCGCCGACGGATGCGCTTGCCGCACAAGCTGGCATGCACTGCCGCTTAACGCAGCGATTTCCGCAATCTCCTCCAGAGAGAGTTTCTCTCCTATACTGTGATACAGTTCCATTGCCAGTGGCAGGTTTACCCCGGTAGCCAATGGAAAGGCACGATCCCGCTGTGCCCGCATAAACGCCTGATTCACACCGCCGAAATATACATCCGTCAGAACCAGGATTTCATCATCCTGATATTGTGACAGAAGCTCTGCAACCCGCTGATCCAGGTTTGGACATTCCTCCGTGAATGCGTTGATGTCTATTACATTCGATACATCCCCCGCAATAATGGCCAAGGCGCTTTTAATTCCCTTTGCCATATAGCCATGGGTTGCGATAATCAGCTTATTCATAATGATGACTCCCTTCCATTTTATCCAAGGCGCGAACGGCCTTGGGAACCTCGCTCAAATTCTGAACCCAGATATCCGCTGTCGTCTGATGAAATCCAAATCGTCGATCGATCAGGCAGATCACCTGGCATCCGGCGCGTCGGGCGGCCAGCAGCCCGTAATCGGAATCTTCCACTGCCGCGCAGGCCGCGCCGGGAAGCCCCAGCTGACGGCAGGCCGCTAAATAGACATCCGGCTCCGGTTTTCCCCGTCCGAAGTCCGCGCCGCTGCACACCGCGTCGAACCTTCCCTGCAAATGTCCGGTCTCAAGGAAACGCGCGATCCGTTCCGGTGTGCTGTTGGACGCGATCGCGGTTTTCAGCCCGGCCAGCCGGAGCTGATCCAAAACTTCCGGAACTGCGGCCCGCAAATAGCCGGCATGATCGATTTCCCAGGGGTGAAACCCTTCCTGGATTTTCCGGAAGACGGTCTCCGGCAACTCCGCGCGCAGCATCTCCAGACCTGTCAGGAACCGAAGTCCGGTAAATGCGCGGGATTGCTCCGGGGTCAGCGTTACACCGAAGCGGCTCAGATATTCTGTGCGCATTGCCTGATAAACTGGCTCAGTATCGGCCAGCACGCCATCCAGATCGAAAACCACGCCCCTGATCATTGGGTATCACCGCCTTTGCCAACATTGTAGCATCACGTCTCCGATATTTCAACCATTTTATTCATTCATCGACGTAAAAAATATGAATAAATATTTGTGCAAAATTCCAAATCCTTCCGCAGTCTTTCCGGATACGGCCAACGTGCCAGCGCGCAATAAAAAGCAGGCAGCCTTTCGGCTGCCTCAGATTACAATAGCCCCTGCTTTCAGTTATAAAAGCAGGGACTTTTTAACGGATTGACCGGACTCACGTCCGGTTATTTTATGGTTCTTCCATTTTTCAGGCAAATAGGGGCTTCCGCAGGATGCAGGAGTCCCTTTGACGAGAGCCTGCTTAACCTCGAAAAGATTATTGAACGAAAGTGCATCTCCCGAACCGTGGAAATTGTTGGATATTACTCCAGCCGTTTTGAACCCATCATTTTGTTATACTGGTTACTTAGGGTGCATCTGAAAACTGTCAAAATGCCCAA
>ENA-OPCX01000238-OPCX01000238.1-human-gut-metagenome-genome-assembly--contig:-NODE-238-length-29391-cov-5.241614_pt1 | contig 29391 bp, 18 predicted proteins | sample MGYA00241570_ERZ501491 | MGnify/ENA primary metagenome ERZ501491 (study PRJEB25962, sample SAMEA2042620) | human gut metagenome | biome: human gut; feature: human-associated habitat; material: faeces... | reverse complement strand
GGCGCGGCTACCATAGATGGCTGTGGCCGAAGCATCTTTCAATACTTCCATGGAAACGATGTCTGCAGGGTTGATGGAACTGAGCACGCTGCTGTTGCTGGTGTTGTTGCCTGAGATGGCTACACCGTCGATAACGTAGAGCGGTTCGTTGCCGTTCAAGGAGTTGATACCACGGATGCTGACCGAGATACCGCCACCCGGAGTTCCGGAATTCTGGGTCACCTGCACACCGGCGGCACGTCCTTGCAAAGCTTGGTCGAGCGAGGTGACTACGGACTTTTTCAGTTCGTCACCCGTCACGCTGACTACGGAACCGGTCAGGTCACTGCGTTTCATCGTACCGTATCCCACTACTACTACTTCGTCCAGCATCTCATTGTCTTCTTGCAGCAGTATGTCGATGCGGGTGGTGCGCTCTACTTTCACCTCTTTGGTGCGGTAGCCGATGTAAGAGACTATCAATGTTTGTCCCAGATTTGCCTGGATGGTGTAACGGCCGTCGATGTCGGTAATGCCGCCCGTATTGGTTTCTTTCACTTTGACGGTGGCTCCTACAAGTGGCTCACCGCCCGATTCTGATTTAACGATACCGGATACTGTTTTGGTTTGTCCATACGTGGAAACAATACCCAAACCTAGTAACACGATAACAAGCAATTGTCTCAATTTTGTCCATTCCCATTGAGAGCATACATTTGCGTGTAACTTCATAATACTTTAATTTAAGATTTAAAAATAACTGTTATTAAAAGCTACTGCAAATATGGAAAGTTATCATAATAGCATAGGTCTATCATGTCTCAAATAACATACCTTTATGTTTCAAGTTATCATTTTAGACTGCGGATGTAATCAGATGGTGATATTCCAAATTCATTCTTGAAGTTTACAGTGAACCTTTTTGGAGAACTGAATCCCACCTCATAGGCAATTTCTGCAATTTGTTTCTGGCTTTCCTTTAGAAGTTGCTTACTGCGCTTCAAACGGATAATCCGGATGAATTCTGCCGGACCTTTACCGGTGATACACATCAGCTTTTTGTAGAGATGGCTACGACTCAACCCCAATTCTGCTCCTAACATTTCCACAGAGAAGTCGGAATCACTCATGCGCTCTTCTACTATTTTGATAGCTTTTTCAATAAATTGTTCGTCTAGTGGAGTGATTGTTATTTCATTAGGTGTCACTTCTATTTTCTGACTGAATTTACGATGGCTTTTTTCTGTCCATTCAATAAATTTCCTGATGCGCAGCTTTAGTAATTTGAAGTCAAAAGGCTTTACGATATAGTCATCGGCTCCTTGCTCAAATCCTTCACTTTTGTATTCTTCTGCCATACGGGCTGTAAGCAATATAACGGGAATGTGGGACCATTGCATGTTTGTTTTGATTTGCCGACATAGCTCTGTTCCATTCATCACTGGCATCATGATGTCGCTTATTACAATATTGACACTGTTTTTTTCTAATATCTTCAATGCCTCTGCTCCATTGTAGGCAACCTGTATGGCGTATTCATCGGACAGGTATTCAGACATGAAACTACAGAAATCCTTGTTGTCGTCCACCAACAAGATGGTATACCGCAATTCTTCCGCATTTGGAACGGGAAGTTCATTCGGAGCTTTGTCATTGTTTAGCAGTTCCGGAAGTAATTCCTCCTTTTCACTGGCATATGTGACGATAGGCAATTTAACGGTAAATACGGAACCTTTAGGAAAATTGTCTGTAACGGAGATTGTTCCTTTGTGTAGATGTACATATTCGTTTGCAATATGCAGGCCGATTCCACTGCCGGTTTTTTCCGAAGTTTGTTGCACCTGATAAAAACGTTCGAAGATATGTTTCTTGTCTTTGTCTATGATACCTTGTCCGTTGTCTGCCACACAGATGCATACATTGTCATCTTCGCGATAAAGATGTACATTGATTTCTCCTTTATCAGGAGTGTATTTGAAGGCATTGGACAACAAGTTGTTCATTACTTTTTTTATTTTAACCGGATCGAAGGACATGTTCAGGTTTTCTACTTCGCACATGAAACAGAAGCTGATGGTATGGTCAAGAGCATACTCTTGAAAAGTACTGCAAATCTCGCGGATAAAGTTGACAATATCTCCCGATTTGTAATGAGCTGTCTCGGCTCCTACATCCAGTTTCCGGAAATCAAGCAGAGAGTTTATCGATGTAAGTAATTGTTGTGCATTTTTATTGATTGTATTTAGTTTTTTGCGTATTCCGTCATCCAGGGTTTCTGACAATAACATTTGTAACGGGCTAATGATAAGCGTCAGTGGTGTACGTAAATCATGGCTTATATTTGTAAAGAACTTTAGCTTCATCTCATTCAGGAGCAACTTTTGTTCTTGCTCCAGTTTTGCTCGTTGTTGCTCCAGTCTTATGTTGTGATGCTTTTTGAATCGGTATATTACATAGGATATTATACCAATGGCAAACAATATGTATAAGATGATAGCAACATTACACAAATATATTGGAGATGAAACGGTTATATTCAACTCACTAGCTTCGTCATTCCATATACCGTCACTGTTACAAGCTTTAATCAATAGTTTGTAATTGCCAGGAGGAAGGGTGGTGAAAGCTACTTTGTTCTCGTTTGTATAGTACCATTGGGTATTTAATCCTTCCAGTTTATAGGCATATCTTATTTTATCAGCATTCAGCAAATCGCCTGCGGCAAATTCGATGGAGATTAAATAATCGTCATATCTGACAGACAATGATGGGGTTCTGCCAAGTACAGTTGTTAATAGTTTACGCCCTTCATATATTGAGTCTACTTCTATATGTTGATTGCCAATGGTCAGATTTGTAAAATACACCTTTGCCAGCGGTCGGCTCTTTTCGGTCAGCTTGTTCGGATTTATAGATGTATAGCCACTGGTGCCTCCCAGCAGTAAATCTCCGCTGGACAATTTACAAGCGGAATGGGAGTTGAAATGATTTTCTGGCAATCCGTCTCTGGTAGAAAGATTCTTGAAAGAAAAGTCTACTCCTTCCTGGGTGTCTGGGGTTACTTCCAATATAGACAATCCGTTACTTGTTGCAAGCCACATGTTACCATGATTGTCTTGGGTTATACTGTTAATGAGATTGTCACACAATCCGTTGTTTACGTCGAACCAGTGTAGTGAATCATTTTTTAAGTCCCAGGCAGTCAATCCTTGTTTATGGGCTAACCACAATATATCTCTGTCGTCCTTGAATACAGTGGAAATGAAGAGCTGCTTGAATGGCTGTGTCTCTTTTCGATTGGCATAAATCATTTCGGGTTTTCTCGTCACGATGTCCATTACACAGAGTCCGTATGTAGTCCCGATATACATTTTGTCTCCATAGTCATAACAGATATTGAGTACATTGATATTATTCCCATCAGGTAGTAGATAACTTGTCGCAGTATTTGTGTCCGGATTAAAACAAACCAAAGTTTCCAGTACATAACCTATCCATAAGTTTCCATATCGGTCTTCCTTCATACTCCATACGCCACTGTATGGCAGTTGGCTGTTCTCTGGAGTAAAATGGCGAATACTGTTGTTCTCATAGCAGAACAATCCGTCTTGATAACTTCCTGCCCAAATCCGTCCTTTATGGTCTTCGAGAAGACTGATGATGGCTATGTCGGGGATGGATAGTTTGCGAATGGCAAATCCTTTTTGCTTTTCTTTTACATAAAGTCCGTTCCCATCTGTTCCCAGCCAAATGTTTCCGGCCTTATCCTCTAAAATGGAGGCTATATCACCGCATTCTTTATGCTGGGTATCAATAAATTCATGGAAGCTTTCGTGATAATAAGAAACTCCTTTTTTGAAATTTCCTAACCAAATGACGCCTGAATCATCACGGTAGATTGTATTTATTCTGTTGGAAGCAAGGGATGTGGAAGACATAGGGGTATTCAGGAGGTTGACAAGGTTATCATTTACGTAGTCATAAATGAATACTCCTTTATGGTCCGTTCCTATCCAGACATGTCCGTTCGAGTCATCCAGTATGCTCCTTACCGCATTACTTTTTGTCTCTATTTTGGAATGGAGATTGATTTGGTTCCATTCCGATTTTATGTTTTTCTTATAGAATATTTGTTCATCGGTATATGAATATAGCCAGATGCCTCCATGATAATCAATGTATATGTGCTTTTCGATAATAGAGTTGGAGGGTAAGCTGATGTTATCTACCCGTTTACATTTCTTTGCGTTGTTCTCTAGTTTCAATAAGGTCGAATTCCAAAGAAGATATAGGTTTTCACCATCATCGCTGATACTCAGTTCCGGAGTTTCTTCTGGAAAGTTTTCTATTTTGAATGTTTTAAGGGTTTTATGAGAAAAATTGAAGTAAAAAGCATTTTGGCCTTGCAGTACCCATAAATTGTGTCTTTTGTCAACATGTACTTTGTAGGTACCATTTATCTGGATGCCTATTTTAAGGAGGTATGAGGGAATATCGGTAATGAAGTTGTCTTTGTCTCGGTCGTATATACAATATCTTGCCTCGCTTCCAATCCACAAATTGCCCAAACCGTCTTCCTGTAAGTTCCAGATGTCGTTAGACAATAAAGAATGGATGTCTTTTTCTTTGGGTTGATACACTTTAAAGCTATATCCGTCGTATCGGTTCAATCCATTGGCGGTCCCTATCCATAAAAAGCCTTCACAGTCTTTCAATATGGTTTTTACGTTATTGTTTGAAAGCCCGTTTTCTACTTTCAGATGGCGAAATACATACGGAGTTTGTCCTGCTAACGGCAGATAAGCCAGTAACAGAATAATGAGGGGGAACACTAATTTGTGTAAATAGTTTGTAAAAGACATACTATATAATCTGAAATTGAATTCTCAAAGATAGCAATATCTTATTTAAATAAACGTAAATATGTTGCATTAATAGGTCTGTAATGTTGCATCGCGGTCGTATAAGTCTTAAACATGTCATCCGTTTGTTGTCTTGCGTGTCTTGAAGTGTTTTTCTCATTTATTATTCAACATTTATTTCATACCTTTGCAGGGAAGGACTGGTTCCTGCCAATATGATTAACCTTCTAATACTTTATCGAAAATGAACAGATTCATCATTTTATTTTTATTCTCTTTGGGAATATTGTCAACATGTGTATTTGCCGTAGAGGTGATTCCACTGAATGAAGGATGGAATTTCCACCGGGGTTTTCAGGCACCTGCTTCGGAAATAGTGAAGGTTACTTTGCCTCACACTTGGAATGCGGGCGATGGCATGTTTGGCAATGCCGATTATTATAGGGGATTATGCAATTACAGTCGTAAGTTGTCTGTTCCTGCCCATTATCGGGGCAAACGTTTTTTCTTGAAAGTGATGGCTGCACAGACGGTTGCCGACATTTTTATCGACCATTATTTTGTGATGCAACATAAAGGTGGTTATACGGCATTTGTAGCAGAACTGACTGATTTCTTGGTTCCGGGAAAAGAAAGTGTATTGGAAATTCGTGTCAGCAATGCTCAGACTATGGATATCGCTCCCATTTGCGGTGACTTCAATATGTTTGGCGGGTTGTATCGGGGAGTGGAGCTGCTGGTAACGGAGGATGTCTGCATAGAACCTGCTTATTATGCCTCTTCAGGTGTATTCTTCACTCAGTCCGATGTATCGGAGAAAAAGGCCCATTTGAAAATTGAAGCACTGCTTTCGGCAAGGGAAACTACTGTGACCGGTTGCGAGGTGGAGTTTCGACTATATGACAAGGAAAAGTTGCTTTGCCGTGTTGCCAGTGCAGAGGTGGGTGAGGATAAAAAGGTGATGATGGACATAGTGCTTGAAAGGCCTCATTTGTGGGATGGAGTGAAGAATCCCTATTTATATAAAGGAGTGGTGATATTGCGTAAGGATGGAAAAGAGATAGACCGCCGCGAAGAAGAGATAGGTTTCCGCTACTTTCATGCCGATGCGGAGAAAGGTTTCTTCCTGAATGGAAAGCCTTATCGCTTGAATGGCGTGAACCGGCATCAGGATAGGGCAGAACGCGCTTCGGCATTTTATCCGCAAGACCATGATGAAGATTTGGACTTGATGCAGGAAATGGGATGCAATGCCGTGCGTCTTTGTCACTATCCGCAAGCCAAATACATGCATCAACAGATGGACAAGCGGGGACTGGTGGCATGGGTTGAGATTCCTTTTGTCAATGTTTATGTGAATAATCCTGCTTATGATGAAAACTTGCGCCTGCAATTGAAGGAACTGATTTTACAGAACTACAATCACCCCTGCATTTTGTTCTGGGGGCTGTTCAATGAGATAAATTCCGGTTGGCTGGACCGTCCTTCGCGTATGGCGGCAGAGCTTCATGCTTTGGCCCGTCAGTTGGACTCGAGCCGTCCCACTATGGGAGCCAGTAATCAGGATGACGACTTCAACGGATTCACCGACCTGATTGCTTTCAACAAGTATTTCGGCTGGTATGGCGACAACATGGATGACATGGGGCGCTGGATAGACCGCGAGCATGCAGCACATCCGGAGCGGAAGATGGGCATCAGCGAGTATGGTGCCGGGGCATGCGTATTCCAGCAGGCAGACTCGCTGAGGCATCCGGAACCGTGGGGGCAATGGCATCCCGAAAACTGGCAGACTTATTATCATGTGGAGAATTGGAAACAGCTTCAGGAACGTGAATTCTTGTGGTGCAACTTCATCTGGTGCATGTTCGACTTTTCGGCGGCAGGCCGTAGGGAGGGGACCATTATGGGACGCAATGATAAGGGGCTGGTGACTTACGACCGGAAAATAAAGAAAGATGCCTTTTACTTTTATAAGGCAAACTGGAATCAAGAAGATAAGTTTGTATATATCGCAGGAAAACGATTGGTAAACAGAACCCGCAAAACCGTTGATGTGCAAGTATTCAGCAATAGCGGAGCTGCCAAATTGTATATCAATGGCAAAGCATATGGGACTGCAAAACCTGATTCCGTAAATGTACTGGAATGGAAAGGCATTGTATTGGATACCGGTGAAAATAGAATTGAAGTCAGGAACAAATATGGAGCGGATTGTTGTGTATGGATATGTCCTTTTTAATTTTCATCAGGCGCGGAATGTATAGGAGAGCCACGGGGAATAATGAACCGTGAAATGCTGTACAGTCTGCGCCTGATAGCTTTAATATGTGATTTTCTGTAAATCCGTATTCGGTCCGTGGACTACCAGTTTCCCGTCCGGTTGGATGTCTATGGGGTCGATGAATACCATTCGTTCGTCACCAGTGGTTTCGGTGCGTCCATGATAGACACAGTAGAGGCGGTTGTGAATATCGATGAGCATACAATGCCCGGTTCCGGTCACGATGCCGCCTTGCTCTGTGTTCTTTTGCAGCACCGGATTGTTGGCAGCTTTTGTGAATGGTCCTAAGGGGTTCTGGGAGGTAGCATAACCCACCGCATAATTTTTCCCTCCGAAAAAGTTTGCAGAGTACAGCATATAGTAAAGATTTTTGTGCTTCACGATATACGAACCTTCTGTCCAGCGTCTGTTGACTTCATGTGAAGTCACCGAGCGGTTCTCCCATTCCGCTTGAGGGTCGTCCATTGTCTGGGGCGGGCAAAGCAGTGCTACCGGTTCTCCGATGATACCGGAGAAATCTGGTTTCAGTTCCACGCCGTAAATCCAACTTTCCTCAATCTCGTCAAACCAGCCCTTTTCTTTGGCCCATGCTGAAACTTCGCTTTCAACGGCATGTTTGTAGCAGCAGCGGGAGTAGTAGAGGTAGGTCTTTCCGGAAGCATCGTCAAAGAGTATGTTTGCGTCGATGATAGGATAGCCGGGGTCGAATACCGGTTGGTTGAACAGCTCTTTGAAAGGGCCGGTAGGCTTATCGGCTACGGCTACACCGATACGGAAGTTCTCTTGCTCCTTAGTGGGATTTTCCTTCCAGTTGGCGCTGAACCATAGGTAGTATTTGCCGTCCCGTTCATACACTTCGGGTGCCCAGAAACAGTCGGTGGCCCATGAGTCGGAGGTGCCGCCTTGATAGATGGGACCCTCGTCTGTCCATGTCACCAGGTCATCGGAGGAGTATACTTTAAAACCGTTCGATACTCCGCCCGTTCCGTACATATAGTATTTGCCGTCGGAAGCTTTCAGTAGGAACGGGTCTCCGAAGGCCATGGGCAGGGGATTCTGATATGCTACTTTCTTGTTTCCGCATGATGTTGACAGTAAGGCCAGTAAAAACAGTGTCAATGTGAAAAAAGTGTGTTTCATCTTGTTATAATTTTAATGGTGAAGTAATGAAAAGTGTTTGTATCCGCAAAGTAAACATAATATAGGGAAAGCAGCAAGGAAATTAGATAGAATGCAATCTTTTCATTATTTTTGTGCATCATTCCAAATAATTCTTTGATGGAACAGTCATTTTCGGATATATCGCTATACCACGAGTACCGGTCGGCGAGGGAGACAGAACATTTGGTGTCGCAGAAAACCTGGGATGACCTCAATCTGGATGATTTTTTCGAATGGGCTGACCGTACCTCTTCTTGTGTGGGCCGACAGTACCTCTACGACGTGTTGCATTACAACCGTCTTTCGGAGATTTCGGAACAAGAGGAAGTGATTCGTAAGCTTTCTGCTGACAAGGAGTTGCGTGCAGAAATCCGGTCGGAGTTGCGGAAACTGGATACGCCGGATGCTTATACCATTGCATCGCTATTCTCCATTTCCCATCCCGTGTATTCCCGCCGCTTTTACCGTTTGCTGACTATCTTGCAATTCGCGCCTTTTGTTTTGTTGGGAATAGTTTACATTACGTCTTCGCTTTATGTTTTGGGGATTTTGTGCACATCGGTATTGGTGAACATGGTACTGCACTATCGCAGCAAGGCGCGGATTCAGGGCTATTTCTTTTCCATTCCTCAGTTATGGCAGTTGCTCAGGCAAGCGGAGAAGTTGGCACAGATTCCGTTGTGTGCATCCGTGCATCGGGATATCCAAAAGACTTTGCAGGCATTGCATCCGTTGCGAAAGAAACTTTCCACTTTCCGTTTCAGTATCAGACTGGAGAGCGACATCGCCATTTTCGCTTATTTCTTCACCGAGATAGTGAATGTGTTTTTTCTGCGGGAAGTTATTCCGGTTTCCAAGGCTTTCTTTCTATTGCAGGGTAGACAGGAACAGATTGAAGAGGTTTTCCGCTATTTCGGATTGGTGGATGTGCTTTGCTCTGTTTCCGAACTCCGGAATGGGCTGCCTTATTATGTTTTACCGGAAGCTTGCAGCGAGGGTGAAACGTTTCATGCAGAAGGGCTTTATCATCCGCTTATAGAACGTTGTATCCCTAATGACATTACACTCTGTGGCAAATCTGTCCTTGTTACCGGCTCCAATATGTCCGGTAAGACAACTTTTATCCGTGCCATCGGACTTAACCTGCTTTCCGCACAAGTGCTCCATACTTGTTTTGCTCGCAGTTTCCGTTTTCCTATGGATACTGCGTTATATTCTGCTATCCATCTGGAGGATAGTCTGATGGAGGGAAAAAGTTTCTTTCTGCAGGAGGTGCAAATTGTTCGAGAGATGCTGGAAGCCGGAAAGGAGTGTTGGCGGTTTTTCCTGCTGGACGAGTTGTTCAAGGGGACGAATACGGTGGAACGGATAGCTATAGCCAAAGCTGTGCTGTCTGCTTTGGCGCACAAGAACAGTATTGTGTTTGCTTCCACTCACGATGTCGAACTGGCTTCCTTACTTGAGGACGAATATGAATTGTTTCATTTTTGTGAGTGTGTTGCCGACAATACATTGTCTTTTGATTATAAGTTGAAGCCGGGACCGGTGACGGAACGTAATGCCATCCGGATTATCGAGATGTGCGGCTATCCGCAGGAAGTGGTCAGGGAAGCATATCGGCTTTCAGAGGAGGATGTCCTATAATTTTATTGCTTGTTTTTACGGGGTGGGTGGTTTGCTATACCTCCTTCCTGATACCTTCTGAGAGGGGGTGCAATGACTCAAGGACTGAATGGCATTCAGTCCCTGAGTGAAAGGCTTTCAGTCCCTGACTGAATCCGGTTCGTTCAGTGAGTGAGATGAAAAGGCATGGGAATGCAGGCAGATTGTACTTATATTTGTAATATAATATAAATGGGTACGAGGGCCGGGTCTCTTTTTTCCTTTCAATTATCCAATCAGGAGATTTATGTTTTTCCCCTTCATTTTCTCAATATTCTCTTTCGAGATATGATTGTCTGTGATGAAGGAGTTCACCATAGTTATCGACCCTAAACTTGCGAATGCGCTTATCCCGATTTTGGAAGAATCGGCTACCAGGATGACTTCTTCGGCAGCCTTTATCATGGCCGATTTTACCATCAGGTCGCTGAGGCTTGGATAAGTCAGGCTCATGTCCGGAGATATTCCTGCTGTGGCGAGGAATAATTTGTTGGCATGGAAACCTTTGAGTGAGTCGGCTGCCATCTTTCCGGTCAGTGAAAGGGTAGGCGCTTTGAACTCTCCTCCCGTCACGATGAGGGTGATACCGGGATTTTCGCCCAATATCAACGCTATGTTCAGTGCATTGGTGATGACAGTGAGCTCTTTGTATTGCGTAAGTAGTTTGGCTATTTCTGTAGTGGTGGAACCTGAATCGAGAATGATGCATTCGCCTTCGCGGATAAACGATACCGCTTTTCGGGCTATTTCTCTTTTTTCTTCAATATGGTTTTGGTTGAAGACCTTTCCGGTTTTTGCAAATGAGCCTACGTCTTTTAGGAAAGCTCCACCATGTTCTCTTTGGATATACCCTAATTTTTCAAGGGCTTCCAAGTCTTGTCTGATTGTAACATCCGTAACATTGAAAATCCTGCTTAATTCTTGAACTTTTGCATGTCCGTCTTCGCGGATTAGGTCCAAAATCTTGACTCTTCTTTGGTTTAGTGCCATATCTACTTTATATATTGTTATATCTTGTTGTTCCTGCGATACTCTTGGATATCTTTGATAGCTATAATTTTCAGCTGGAACTTTTCTGCTATTTCAAGTAATTGAGGCAAACGAGCCATTGTTCCATCCTGGTTCAGTATCTCAATGAGGGCGCCACCGGGTGTCAATCCTGCCATTCTTGTCAGGTCTAGCAAGGCTTCTGTATGTCCGTCGCGTCCTAATACTCCATTCTCATGTCCGTAGAGAGGAAAAATATGTCCGGGACGTGCCAATTCCGATGGTTTTATATTGCCAGTAACCAAAGCGCGTATGGTAGCAGAACGGTCATAGGCAGAAACCCCCGTTGTACAGCCGTAGCCCTTCAGGTCGACAGACATGGTGAACGGAGTGCCCAAAAGAGAAGTGTTGTCTTCCGACATCGGGTATAGTTGAAGCTCTTCACAACGGGAACGAGGTAATGGTACACAAAGAAGCCCTCTTCCATGTGTAATCATGAAATTGACAATATCAGGGGTGATTTTTTCGCCGGATACGATAAAATCCCCTTCATTTTCTCTATTTTCATCGTCGACAACTATCACTATTTTTCCTTGCCGAACCGCTTTGATTCCTTCGTCTATAGTATTGAGCATTGTGTAATCATTTAATTTTTTCGCAAAGGTAGTCAAAAAAAGTCAAATGAAAGTTCGTTTTTACTGTTTTTCTTCTTTTTTATTCTAATAATTATCTTTTATTTTATCGATTGCTTTTGTTTTATATTTTATTTATTTGCTTTTCCCTTCTTGTTAATCGTAAAATATGTTAATATAAGGTGAAAATCTTTCGTTTTCTTTCGATTTATACTTTTCTTTTGTTTTATTTGCAAAGGAAACGAAAGTGTATAAGCTATGAAAACAAAAGAATTAATTCTTCAATCAGAAAGAAATCGAAAAAGATTAATTGAAATTATCTATAAAGCAAAAGCCGGACATATCGGTGGAGACTTGTCTTGCCTCAATGTTCTTACTGCTCTTTACTTTGATGTGATGAATGTAGATGCAGGTAACCCTAAGGATAATTTGCGGGATCGTTTCATTTTGAGTAAGGGACATTGTGTGGAGGCTTTGTATGTGACGCTGGAATCCAGAGGGTTCATGGCTAAAGGCATTTTGGACACATTGGGGCAATATGGTTCCATTCTTTCGGGGCACCCCACTATCGGAGTTCCGGGTATTGAAGTGAATACTGGAGCCTTGGGGCATGGCTTGTCTGTCGGGGTGGGTATAGCCATGGCTGCTAAAATGGATAAGAGGAATTATAAAACCTATGTGCTGATGGGAGACGGTGAGCAGGGTGAAGGTTCCATATACGAGGCTGCAATGGCTGCCCGGCAGTACAAGCTGGATAATCTGGTAGCTGTAATAGATCGTAATCATTTGCAGATTAGTGGAGATACGGAAGATGTGATGGGGATTGATGACATCCGTGACCGTTGGACGGCATTTGGTTGGGAGGTAAAGGATATGAATGGTGACGATATGGAAGACATTATCCGGACTTTCCGTTCCATTGATTATGCAAATCACCATCCTCATTTGCTGGTGGCTCATACAACAAAAGGCAAGGGAGTGTCTTTTATGGAGGGAGTGGCCAAATGGCATCATGGGGTTCCGAACAACGAGCAGTATGAACTGGCTATTCGGGAAATTTCAGAAAGGATAAAAAATTTAGAATATAATTGATATGATAGCTTGCAGAAAAAGTTTCACCGACACTTTGTTGTCATTGGCCCGGATGGACAAAGATATCATTGCTGTGACAACGGATGCACGTGGTTCGGTGACGTTAAATGATTTTGCCAAAGAATTGCCACAGCAATTCGTGGAGTGTGGTATTGCGGAGCAGGATGCTGTGGGTATTTCAGCCGGGTTGGCTCATAGCGGAAAGAAAGTGTTTGTGTGTGGCCCGGCATGTTTTTATGTGGCTCGCAGTCTGGAACAGGTAAAGGTTGACTTGGCTTATAGTCAGAACAACGTAAAGATATTGGGAGTAAGTGGAGGAGTAGCTTACGGAGCTTTGGGGGCTACCCATCATAGCTTGCATGATATTGCCGTGTTACGTACTTTCCCCGGTATGAATATTGTGTTGCCTTGTGATGCCCGACAGACAAAAAAACTGGTTGAGTTTTTGATTGACTATCCTGAACCGGTTTATGTTCGTGTAGGACGTGCAGCAGTTCCTGATGTCTATGAGAACGATGATTTTGATTTTGCCATAGGTAAGGCAAATAGGTTATTGGACGGGACCGACTTGACAATCATTGGAACCGGTGAAACCGTATACCATGCACATCAAGCGGCTTTGGAGTTGCGTAAATATGGTATTTCAGTCCGGGTACTGGATATGTCCTTTATTAAACCTTGTGATGAGGAGGCTGTTTTGAAAGCTGCTTCTGAAACCGGTCGTATTATCACGGTTGAGGAGCATAGTCAGTATGGAGGCCTCGGAGCAATGGTGACTGAAATCATTTCCGAAAATCCCGTACCCGTGAAAATTTTGGGGATTCCTGACGAGAATGTGGTGCATGGGAGTTCTTCCGAAATTTTTGCCCATTATGGGTTGGATGCACCTGGTATCGTGAAAACTGCCCTTGACTTCCTTAAGTAAGAAATAATCAGCCTTTAATAATACCTAAAATGAAAAACTTGATAATTGCAATAGACCAAAGCACCTCGGCCACCAAGGCTATGCTGTTCAATGAGAGGTGTGAAATGCTGAAGCGTGTCAATGTCACTCACGAACAATATTATCCCCGAACTGGATGGGTGGAACATGATGTTGAAGAAATTTATCGGAATGTGCTGAAAAGCATTGCTGAGTTGATTGAAGAGGAAACGGCAGACAATATGTATTCGTTGGCTATCACTAATCAACGCGAGACGGTGGTTGTATGGAATAAACATACGGGTAAACCGGTATACAATGCTGTGGTATGGCAATGTATGCGTGGTGCTGATATCTGTAATGACTTGAAAAATAGAGGATACAGTGAGTTTGTACAAGCAAGAAGTGGCTTGTTGTTAGACCCCTATTTCTCGGCTAGTGGTGTGAAGTGGATACTTGACAATGTGGAGGGAGCCCGTCAGGCTGCTGATAATGGAGACTTATTGATGGGAACCATTGACACGTGGCTGATTTGGAAGTTAACCGATGGTAAACGCCATGTGACAGATTATACGAATGCTTCCAGGACCCTTTTATTGAATATTCATACAATGCAATGGGATAATGACTTGTTGGAATTGTTCACTATACCCAAAATCATGATGCCGGAATTGTTGCCTTGTGATGCTGTTTTTGGAAAAACTACGGTAGGTGGGCTGTTCAAGAGCCCTATTGCCATTGCCGGTGTATTGGGCGATTCGCATGGGGCACTGACTGGGCAGATGTGTTTTGAAGAGGGATTAGGTAAGGTCACTTATGGTACCGGTTCATCAGTAATGGTGAATATTGGCGAAAAGGTTGCTACAGCTCCTCGGGGATTGGTCACTTCCATAGGTTTTGCCGCACTTGGAAAAGTGTTCTATGCTTTTGAGGGGAATATTCATTGTACTGGCGGTACTATCAAGTGGTTGGAACAGAGATTGCAGATGATCGGTTCGCCCGATGAAGCAGAAGAACTGGCTGTTACTGTGGAAGACAATGGAGGGGTGTATGTTGTACCGGCTTTTGCCGGACTGGGTGCTCCTTGGTGGCAAGGGGATATAAAGGCGGCCATTTTAGGGATGACTTTAGGTACCGGGAAGCCACATGTTCTTAGGGCGGCGCTTGAATCCATAGCTTATCAAGTTAATGATTTAGTCAAAGCGATGACCACTCAGGCAGGTATAAAACTGAAAGAAATCAGGGTTGACGGAGGACCTACAAAAAATAAATTTTTAATGCAGTTCCAGGCTGACTGTTTACGTGTACCGATCAATTGTTCGGATGTTGAGGAGGCCTCGGCTTTGGGAGCTGTTGTGATGAATGGAATGGCCCGCAAGATATGGACGAGCTTTGAACAAGTGGCCGTATTACGCCGGAGCCGCTACCGAATAGAACCGCAGGGCAACTTACCACTGATGGAGAAATGGTGTGAAGGCTGGCTGAAAGCAGTAAATCAATTAATCGGATAAATATTTTCTAAGTATAATTTTAACACCAACTATTTACGATGAAAAACAAGGAAAGAATGTGCTTCGGTATAATTATCGGCACTCGTGCTTATTTTAATTCTGAATTGGCCAAAGATGTTCGCAAACAGCTGTTGAGAACACTTGCAGACGAAGGCTATGACTATGTAATTTTACCTGAAGATGCTACTCCTACTGGCAGTAGCAGTATTGAAACCCGTGAAGACGGATTGAAATGTGCCGAACTGTTCCGTCAAAATCGTGACCGTATTGACGGCATTATAGTATCTCTACCCAACTTTGGCTTTGAGATTGGAATAATCAATGCTATCAGTGTGGCTGATTTGAATGTTCCCATTTTGGTACAAGCTTGTGACGACGAGAATGACAAGGTGGACTTGGACAGCCGCCGTGATGCTTTCTGTGGTAAAATTTCTGTTTGCAATAATTTGTATCAATATGGTATTCCTTTTACAGATACTACGCTGCATACCTATTCTATATACTCTGAACTATTGGCTAAGGATATTAATAAGTTCGCCGGTATCTGTCGTGTGGTCAATGGTTTGCGCCATGCACGTGTCGGTGCTATCGGTGCCCGTCCAGCCGGTTTTCAGACGGTACGTGCCAGTGAAAAACTGTTGCAGAAGAGTGGTATTACAGTCGTTCCTGTCGATCTTTCTGAAATACTCGGTGCTGCCCGTAAGATTGAGGATACAGATGTGGAACTGCTGAAGAAACTTGAAGAGATTAAGTGTTATGCAGTAGTTCCTAAAGAATACAGTGACAAGCTGGTGCTTCAGGCAAAGTTTGGCGTGGCTGTGGAACGGTGGATTGAAGCCAATCAGATTGATGCTGTGGCTGTTCAGTGTTGGGACTCTTTGGAACAGAACTATGGTTGTGCAGCTTGTGTGACAATGAGTATGCTGGGTGAAAAACTACTACCTGCCGCTTGTGAGGTTGATATTGCCGGTGCTGTATCCATGTATGCTTTGACATTGGCAGCGCAAGGTCAATCGGCATTACTTGACTGGAACAATAATTTTGCGGAAGACCGGAATAAATGTGTGTGTACTCATTGCGGTAATTTCCCGAAATCGTTTGTCAGAAATGACTTAAAGCTTGGTACACTTGGCGTTCTGGGACGTACGCTAGGTAAGGTCAATACATTCGGTGCTGTATATGGCAAAGTGACTAAAGGTGATTTCACATTCTTCCGTATTTCCACTGATGATACTAAAGGCGTTATCAAGGCTTATTTGGGTACTGGTGAAATCACGGATGATCCGTATGGAATGGATGGATGTATAGCTGTTACCAAAGTGGATAACTTACAGATTTTGATGAAACATATTTGCAAGAATGGTTTTGAACATCATGTGGCTATGGTTCGTAATGATGTAAAGGATATTCTGAATGAGGCCATCGAGGGTTATTTGGGGTGGAATCTGTATGTGCATGAATAAATAGGTAAACACACGGTAAACAACAGAAAATAAATTATGATACTTGTTGACAACTATATTGGGGCCATTCTGTGTTGTGTCTATTGTTGCCTCTGTTGGGGCTCTTGGGCGAATACGCAGAAGATGGTGACATCGAAAAGCTGGAGTTTTGAGCTTTTCTACTGGGATTTGACTTTCGGTTTATTTTTCACAGCTCTGTTAGGTGCCCTGACATTGGGTAGCTTGGGAAGTGAAGGTCGTACTTTCTTTGAGGATTTGGCAGTAATGGACTGGAATAGTATGAAGTATGCGCTCCTGGGCGGTATTGTATGGAATTTCGGTAATATCTTTCTGACAGCAGCCATTGCTGTAGCTGGGATGTCGGTAGGTTTTCCCATTGGTGGGGGCTTAGCTTGGATAGGCGGTATAATTTTTAATTATCTACTGATATCTTTAGCTGGCGAAGTATACCCTGGAAACCAGACATTGCTTTGGATAGGAGTAGCTGTTATTGTGATAGCCATCTGCATTTGTGGCAAGGCTTATGGAAAGATGTCGGCAAGTCAGGCGTCTACTCCTAAAAAAGGTATCTTATTGGCTATTGTAGCGGGGTTGGCCATTATGTTCTTCTATGGCTTGGTTGTAAAATCACTAAATCCTCAGTATGTAACGGGTGGTACGGGAACACTGACTCCCTATACCGGTGTATTTTGTTTTGCTGCCGGTGTCCTTATCACGACTCCTGTCTTTAATACGTTTGCTATGAGTCATCCGGCTCAGGGAAACAAGGTGACAATGAAGGATTATCTGAAAGGTGACACCCGTACACATCTGATTGGTATGTTGGGAGGTTTTATTTGGATGAGTGGTATGGTAGTCAGCTTTATGGGAGCTGGTTCTGCCAATCCGGCTATAGCCTATGCATTGAGCAATGCCGCACCGGTGGTAGCCATGATTTGGGGATTCTTTGTATGGAAGGAGTTCAAAGGCGCTCCAAAGGGGACTGTACCTATGATTGCAACCATGTTTGTGCTCTTTGTTGTGGGGCTGGTACTGATTACTCTTTCAAACTGATATTTTAAATTCATTGTTAACCCAAAATAATATTAAATGAAAACGATTGTAACACAAATTAGACAGAAAAGGTTAATGGCCTTAGTGCTGTTCCTTTTGGTAGGTATGACATCTGTTTTTGCACAGAAACAAGTAAATGTATCTGGCAGAATTACTGATGAGCTTAATGAACCGATGATTGGTGTAAGTGTATTGGAAAAAGGAACGACAAATGGTGTTATAACTGATTTGGATGGCAATTATACCTTATCAGCGAGCGAGGGTTCCACTATTGTCTTTTCGTATATCGGGTATGTGACCCAGGAAAAGAAAGCCGTTGCAGGTACTATGAATATTATACTGAAGGAAGATAGCAAGACTTTGGATGAAGTGGTTGTTGTAGGATATGGTGTACAGAAGAAAAGTTCCGTAACAGGGGCGATTTCTTCCGTAAAAGCAGAAGATTTTGAAAATCGTACCATAACCAATGCTGAGCAGGCCCTGTAGGGTAAAACAGCCGGTGTGCAAATTATTTCTGCATCTGCGGCTCCTGGTTCGAATCCCGCCATTCGTATCCGTGGATATAGCAGTAATGCCAGTTCAGATCCTTTGTATGTGGTCGATGGTTTGCGTACGAAAGACATCAGTAACCTCGATCCGAATGATATTGAGAGTATGGAGGTGTTGAAGGATGCTGCTTCTGCTGCTATCTATGGTGCCCAGGCCGGTAATGGTGTTGTCTTGATTACCACCCGGAAGGCAAAAAAAGGAGTTCGTCGTATTTCTTATGATTTCCAGTTGTCCTCCCAGTCTTTAGGTCGTACTCCTGATATTCTGAATGCTCAGGAATATGTCAATTATATGACTGAAGGTAATCTTATTCCCAGAGAAACAATAGATAGGTATTGGGATGGAAAGACAAATACCGATTGGATAGAAGAGACATTTGAATCATCCATGATGCAGCGTCACAATGTCAATTTCCAAGGTGCCAATGATAATGGCTCATTATTCGCCTCACTCTCTTATTTAAGTAATAATGGTCCCATTGTTGGCAATAAGGATGTTTTTGACCGCATTACCGGCACTGTCAATGCAGATTATAAAATAAAGGATTGGTTGAAGTTCACGACAAACAATTCATTTTCCCGTTATCATGTACAGTCTGTAAGCGAAGGTTCGGCAACCGGTTCTCTGATGCTGTCTGCCATTCAGCTTGACCCTCTGACGCCGGTCACCTATGCACCGGACAAACTGCCCGACACTATGATTAACTATATGAATCAGGGACATACTCTGCTTCAGAATGCCAATGGTGATTATTATTCCATTTCCCCTTATGGCGACTCCAATAATATCAATCCGTATATCATGCGTGACCGTGGCACAACGAAAAGGGATGGTTTTGTATTCAGCGGTTCCACTTATCTGGATTTTACTCCGATCAAAGAGTTGGTCATCACTTCACGTTTGGGATACCGTTATACTTACAGCAATTCCTACGGCTATGTTATGCCTAACATTACTTGCTCTGACCTTTATCAGGACTATGTATCGGTAAGTGCGACAAGCTCCAACACCACGTACTGGCAATGGGAAAACTTTGCCAACTATACCAAGACATTTGCAGATAAGCACAATGTAAACGTGATGCTTGGTATGTCCTATTCTTCCAATACTTCCTTTGGAGTGACGGGAGGAATCAATGGTAGCCGTTCCGGCGACAAGGTTGATTTGGGTATTACCAAGTTGGATCCCAATTATGCCTATTTTGCTTTTCGGACCGGTACTGCCACTCGTACGGTAAGTGGTGGAGAGAAGCGGAGGTATGCCAATCTTTCTTACTTTGGCCGGGCATCTTATGACTATGCAGGCAAGTATTTTGCCCAATTCACCCTTCGTGCGGATGCAGCCGACTTGTCTATCCTTCCTTTGCAGAAACGTTGGGGCTATTTCCCGGCTGTGTCTGTCGGCTGGGTACTTTCCAACGAGAAATTTATGGAAAACCTCAAGTCAATCTCTCATTTGAAGTTGCGTGCAAGTTGGGGACAGAATGGTAGTATCGCCGGTTTGGCAGACTATATGTATGATGCTACGATTTTGTCTGGAATCAATTATCCGATGTCAGGTGATGTGTCTTATGAAACAGGTTCGTTGCCATCTGCAACCGGTAACTATGATTTGAAGTGGGAAACTTCCGAACAGATAGACTTGGGTATCGACCTCCGGATGCTGAATGACCGTTTGAGCTTCGGATTTGACTATTATGAGAAGAAAACCAAAGACTTGATTGTAACCGGTATTACTCCTTCTTTGATTGTGGGTAACACTACTTCACCTATGAATGCGGGAAATGTCAAGAACAGCGGATTTGAGTTTGAACTCTCATGGCGTGATCATATCAAAGATTTCAGTTATAGTGTAAAAGCTAACATCGCTACTTTGAAGAATAAAGTAACTTATCTTCATGAAACATTGGAGCGTATTGCCAGTACAACAAGTGCAGGTATCGGCACTATGAATTATTTTGAAGAAGGACATCCCATTTGGTACATGCGCGGTTATGAGTGCACGGGTATTGATCCGCAAACGGGTGACCCAATGTTCAAAGACAAGAATGATGATGACATTATTGGAGATGCCGACCAGACAGAGATCGGTTCTGCCATTCCCGACTTTACTTATGGTATTACTTTGACAGCTGCCTGGAAAGGCCTTGACCTGACAATCTTTGGTTCCGGTTCTCATGGCAATGATGTGTTTGCCGGCTATAACCGTACTTCCCGTATGAAAGCGAATACCTTGAAGGAATTCTATGACGGACGGTGGATTGCTGTGGGAGACAATGCAAAATATGCCCGTTCCAATCCCAGCAATTATGATAAGTATTTAAAGAGCTCCAAATTTGTATTCGACGGCTCATATTTTAAAATCAAGCAGATACAGTTGGGCTATAACCTGCCTAAGAATTTGTTGAAGCAGGTGGGTTTGAGTAACCTTCGTTTGTATTGTTCTTTAGACGACTTCTTCACATTTACCAAATATCCCGGATTTGATCCTGAATTTACGAGTACAGGCAATGCGATGGGTTTGGATATGGGCTCTTATCCGTCCAGCAAGAAAGTCGTGTTCGGTCTTAACGTAGCATTTTAATCTTTAATTCAATACGAAATATGAAAGCAAAATATATTTTATCAAGTCTGTTACTTGCCGGCTGCACTTTCTTTTCCTCTTGTGAGGACAATCTGGATATTTCGCAGCATGGGGTAAGCACTTTCGAAAATTTCTATAAAACGGATGCCGATGCGGAAGAAGCCATTATAGCCTGCTATAGTAATTGGAAGGATACTTATGCACCTGCATTCTGGCTGAAGAATCTTCTTTCTGACGATTGCTATTCGGCAGGGGAAAGCTGGACGGCTGCCAGTGCGCAGTTGCTGTCGACCTATACGTTCGACTCTGATTTTTCCCATATTAAAACGTTGTATACGAATCTTTATAAAGTGATTTATGCCGCCAACATTGTTTTGCAGTATGTAGGCGATGATTCTGAGGTTAAGCTTCGTGCACGTGCAGAGGCAAAGGTTTTCCGTGCGATGTCCTACATCGAATTGATCAGTCTTTGGGGAACTCCGCCGTTGGTGGACCATCCGTTGAAAGCAAACGAATATTCCCAGGCAAATGGCAATACAGAGGCGCTGTGGGCATTGGTGAACCAAGATTTGACCGAAGCTGTCAACAGTGGCAATTTGGAGGAAAAGACAAGCTTGGACAACTTTACCTATCGTATCACCAAACAATTTGCACAAGCCTTGTTGGGCAAGGCATACGTATTCCAGAAGAATTATGGTGCTGCTGTTACGGTTTTGGATGAGGTAATCAATAGCGGGAAGTACGACCTTTACAGTGATTATGAGAATATCCAGACTACCAAAGGCGAGGCGAATTGTGAAAGTCTGTTTGAAAGTAATTATGTTTACGACGCCAACAATGTTACCGGCATTATGAGTAACATGATTTGGGTATATGTGCATTGGCGTGGAGACATGCTTGCATTCAATGAGCCTACTCAAATCTATTCTCATGGAGGCTGGGGATTTTTTAATCCGACGAAGGAAAGCTACGATGCGTTTGTCGAAATGGGAGATACTTATCGGTTGAATGCCTCTATCAAGACATACCGGCAAATGGAGGATATGGGTATCTCATTGAGCAATGCCATAGCTTATATGCCGGACAATGCCGGTTACTTCAGCTGGAAATACCGTGTTTATGAAGCAGATGTCATTAACTATTGGTGGTTGCGTTGTCCTAACAATACCCGTGCCATGCGTTATGCCGAGGTTCTGCTGCTTGCTGCTGAAGCGAGTCTTCAGTCCGGAAATGCAAGTAAGGCTGCCGGATATGTGAATAAAGTGCGTGACCGTGCCCAGTTGCCTGCATTGGGCAACGTTTCTATGGATGATATCAAGAAAGAAAAGCGTCTGGAACTTTGGATGGAAGGTTGTCGTTATCAGGATTTGATTCGGTGGGGCGATGCTGCTACGGTACTTGCCAAAAGAGGACAGGAAAGGCCGGCTCTTTATAAAGACGGTCGTGTCAGTTGGAATGAACAGAAAAATGCTTCTGCTGGTTTCAAAAGTGGTAAGCATGAATTGCTCCCATTCCCTGCAACTGAAATGAATGTCAATAAGAATATGACCCAGAATCCGGGTTGGTAGTTAATCAATAAAATTTAGTGTATGAATAAATTTAAATGCTTATTCTTCTCAGGCCTTATGGCTGTGATGCCGGCTTGTATGAATGGACAGCAGACGTCCAGTGAAGATCCGTCAAAACCACGTGTTATCATTACTTGTGATCCGGAACTTGATGACCTGAACTCTTTGATACGTTTCCTGCTTTTCAGTACGGATTTCCGTGTGGAAGGCTTGATTTATGCCAGCAGCCAGTTCCATTGGAAAGGTGACGGGCACGGCACGAAGTGGTATGTGCCGGGACGTGAATATTCCCGTAATGGCATAGACTACGGACCGATGGAAAGTTGGCGTTGGGATCCGGAAGAACGTTTCATTGACGATGCTGTGGAAGCTTATGAGAAAGTATATCCCAATCTGAAAGTGCACGACTCGTCTTATCCGACTCCCGAATACCTGAAGTCTAAAGTGCGTATCGGTAATATCGAGTTCGACGGTGATATTTCCAAGGACACTCCGGGGTCGGAGCTGATTAAAGCTGTATTGCTCGATGATTGTACGGATCCGGTATTCATCAATGCTTGGGGAGGTGGCAGCACCATCGCCCGTGCCTTGAAGTCCATTCAGGATATTTATGAGCATACCGATGCCTGGAAAGGCATCCGTGAGAAGATAATAGGAAAAGTGGTCCTTTCCCTTTCGGGTGATCAGGATGATACGTATGCACGGTATATCCGACCTTTCTGGCCGGAACTCAGACAAATGGAGATGGGGGGCATGACAGTCGGCCTGGCTTATAATGCACAGTTAAGAGCCTCCAAGGAAAATCAGATTTTCTACTCTCCGGAATGGATGCAGGAGAACATCCGCAGTAAAGGTCCTTTCGGCGAGATGTATCGGGTCTGGGGAGACGGTAAGCAGATGGTGAAAGGTGATAAGTTCGATTTCTTCGGTTTGTCGGGTTATACGATTGATGAATTGAAAAAGCAAGGCTATGTGGTTTGGACCGGAATCCAGCCGAAAGGGTCCTATCTGGCTGAAGGCGACACTTACTGTTTCCTGAATTTGATAGGTAACGGCCTGCGTGGTCACGAAGACCCCACTTATGGGGGATGGTGCGGTGGAAGAACCGTCCTTCCCGATTCGGTGAAGAATCTTCCGCGCATGGAACAGATAAAGTATAGAGCCGAGCACTATCCTTTGCCCGACTTCACTGCTCCGGTAATGAATGGATTGGCTGCCCGTTTTAAATGGTCAGTTACTCCAAGCTATACTGATGCAAATCATGAACCAGTGATAAAAGGTGCACTTGCCATGAATGCCAAACCGGGTGAAAAGCTGAAACTTAAATATACAGTAACCGATCCGGACAAGAATGTACTTGCCATTAAATGGTGGCAATATGTGTCAGCCGGTACATATCGGGGCAAAGTAGCGGTAGATGACCCTGCTTCTGCAAATACAACTTTTACTGTTCCGGCTGATGCCAACCCCGGTGATACCATCCACTTGATTTTGGAAGCTACGGATAACGGTACGCCACAGATGAACCGCTATCATCGTCTGATTATTACAGTGGCAGAATGAACTTGAATCAATGAACTTTAATTTGAAGAACTGAAATGAAAAAGATTATATTGGCCGCATTTATGGCAGCCTGTGGACTGCAAATGTCTGCCCAGCAGAATTTGTTTGTAGCGCAAGACCTCGAGTCTGCAATTGTGAACAAAGATAACACAGTGACTTTTAACTTTAAGGCTCCTGATGCCCAAAAGGTGCAGATTGCCGGTGACTTTGCCGAAAAGGCGGAGGGACAACACATTGGAGGTATGGTGGGAGCAGGTTTGATAGACATGACAAAGAATTCAGAAGGAATTTGGACCTATACTACCAAGCCGTTGGATTCAGAACTTTATAGCTATGAATTCATGGTAGATGGTGTGCCGACTATAGACCCTAACAATGTTTATGTCTATCGTGACTTTGCTACCACAAGCAATGTGTTTATTGTAGGGAATGGTAAGGCAGATTTATATAAGGTAAATAAAGTTCCTCATGGAACATTGGCCCATCGTTGGTATCACTCTGATGGTATGAAAATGGATCGCCGTATCAATATCTACACGCCGGCAGGTTATGAACAATCCGGTGATAGGAAGTATCCGGTACTCTATTTATTGCATGGTATGGGAGGGGATGAAGATGAGTGGACAACTTTTGGACGTGCTGCACAGATTCTCGATAATTTGATTGCACAAGGCAAGGCTGAACCGATGATTGTCGTGATGCCCAATGGGCATGCTGCCATGGAGGCTGCACCTGGTGAGAGTAGTCTGGGATACTATAAACCTTACCATATGAAGAATGGAACCATGGACGGTGCTTTTGAAGCCTATTTCCCTGAGATTATCACGTTTGTAGAAAGTAATTATCGTGTACAAGCGGACAAAGCTCATCGTGCTATTGCGGGGCTTTCAATGGGTGGTTTTCATTCTGCCAATATTTCTTTGAACTATCCTGATATGTTCGACTATGTAGGTTTATTCTCTGCGGCCCTTAATGTCCAGAGTGCAGGTCAGAAAAATAGTCCGGTTTATCAGGATATGGATAAAAAGTTAGCTGTTCAGTTTGATAAGGCTCCCAAACTTTACTGGTTGGGTATCGGTAAAGACGATTTTCTTTATAGAAACAATGCAGCTTATCGCGCTGATTTGGATAAAAAAGGATATAAATATGAGTTTATGGAAACTCCTGGTGGACATGTATGGACCTGCTGGCGTATTTATCTCTCTGTATTTGCTCCCAAGTTGTTTAAATAAATCTGACTAGGCTATGAAAAAACAACTGTTTTATTTGCTGTTGGCTGCAGGCGTGTTGAGCGCTTGTGGCCCTGCGGCTCCTCAATTGGGTAAAGATTCTGTTGAGGATGTTATTGGTGCCATGACTTTGGAAGAAAAGGCACATTTGGTTATCGGTACCGGAATGGTGGGTACTTCGGGTGACAGTACGGTGATTGGCACTACAAAGAAGTTGGTTCCCGGTGCAGCAGGTACTACTTATCCGATACCCCGTTTGGGAATTCCTGCCATTGTGTTGGCTGATGGACCTGCAGGTTTACGTATAGATCCTATCCGCGAAGGGGATTCTGCTACTTATTATTGTACACATTTTCCTATCGGTACGTTACTTGCTTCTACTTGGAATCAGGATTTGGTAGAGGAAGTTGGAAAATCAATTGGTAATGAAGTGTTGGAATATGGTGCGGATGTTTTACTGGCTCCTGCTTTGAATATCCATCGGAATCCTTTGTGCGGGCGTAATTTTGAATATTATTCCGAAGACCCGTTGGTGTCTGGCAAGATAGCTGCTGCATATGTTAGAGGGATACAGAGCAACGGAGTGGGAACTTCCATCAAACATTTTGCTGTTAACAACCAGGAAACCAATCGGAATGCTAATGATGCTCGTATCACTCCTCGTGCCTTACGGGAAATCTATTTGAAGGGGTTCGAAATTGCAGTGAAGGAATCGGCACCATGGACAGTAATGTCCTCTTACAATCATATTAATGGCACCTATGCTTCTGAGAATACAGACTTGCTGTCCACTTTATTGCGTGATGAGTGGAATTTCGAGGGTATGGTGGTAACTGACTGGTTTGGAGGGAAGGATGCCGTGGCTCAGATGATAGCAGGTAATGATATGCTCCAACCGGGAAGGGCTAACCAGTATGATATGATTATCGAAGGGGTGAAATCCGGAAAATTGGATGAATCCATACTGAATCGTAATGTGAAGCGTGTTCTTGAACTTATTCTCCAAACTCCTCATTTTAAAGAATACAAATATTCCAATAAACCTGATTTGAAGGCGCACGCAGCAGTTACCCGCCAGTCAGCGACTGAAGGAATGGTTTTGTTGAAGAATAATAACGAAACCTTGCCATTTGAAAGGAAGGTCAGAAATATAGCTCTTTTCGGGTGTACTTCCTATGATTTCATAGCAGGAGGTACCGGCTCAGGTAATGTGAATCGTGCCTATACAGTCTCATTATTGGATGGTTTGAAGAATGCTGGATACCAGATAGATGAAGCATTGAAGGCCGATTATGAACAGTATATTGAGGCCGAGAATAAGAAAAATACTCCTGACTCGTCTCAGCCTTTCTCCAGATTTATGCCGGTACCTCGCCCGACAGAACTTATCCCTACTACAAAGGTGTTGTCAGAACAAGTTGCTAAAGCGGATGTTGCATTGGTTACGCTGGGACGTACTTCCGGTGAATTTGTAGACCGTAATGTCAGTGATTTTGAACTGAGTGAGGAAGAATTGCAACTGCTGAAGTCCGTCAGCCAAGCTTTCCATGCTGCTGGGAAGAAAGTGGTGGTGGTATTGAATATCGGAGGTGTAATCGAAACAGCTTCTTGGAAAAAACTACCGGATGCTATTTTGCTGGCTTGGCAGGCAGGACAGGAGGGTGGAAATAGTGTGACGGATGTGTTGAGCGGTAAGGTATCTCCATCGGGTAAGTTGACAATGACTTTCCCGAACAAGTTGATGGACGTTGCTTCTTCGACCAATTTTCCTATGGATGCTAGGGCTAATACAGATGTGAGGAATAAGGAGGACAAAAGCTCTTCAGTGAAGAATGTAGACTATACGGATTATGAAGAAGATATTTTTGTCGGTTATCGCTATTTCGATAGTTTCGGAAAGCAAGTGTCTTATCCTTTCGGCTATGGTCTTTCGTATACAACATTCGAGTATGTCAATCCGTCTGTCAAAGTTGATAATGGTATATATTCTGTTTCTATTGATGTGAAGAATGTTGGTAAGTTTGCACCCGCGCACCGCTGCCATGACCTGGTTCGGCGACCTCGACATCTCCTGGCTCACCGAACTGCCCGGCGGCCGCAAGCCGATCCGCACATTCGTCGTGCCCGAAGCGAACGGCCCGCTGATGGCGGAAATGTTCGGTCTGATTCGCAAGCGTATCGACGCGGGGGAACGTGCCTACGTGGTCTGCCCGCGCATCGACGCCGACGCGAAGGATGCCGACGATGCGGGCGGTTCAGGCGATGCGGAAGTCGGTTCCGCATTCGACGCCACATACGATTTGGGCGAGGACGACGAACAGCGCGAACAGCGGCCGCCGTTGCATTCCGTCGCGGAAATCGCGGAACGCTTGCGATCGCTGCCGCAATTCGCCGGCATCCGCATCGCCACGCTGACCGGCCGCGACGATGACGAGACGAAATCGCAGATTATGGCCGATTTCGAAGCGGGCGTGACGCCGATTCTGGTGGCCACCACCGTCATCGAAGTGGGCGTGGACGTGGCGCAGGCCAGCTGCATGGTGATTTTCGACGCCGACCGGTACGGCCTGTCCCAGTTGCACCAGCTGCGTGGACGCGTGGGCCGTGGAGGCACCGAATCGGGCGCGTTCCTTATTTCACGTGCGCCGGAAGGCAGCGATGCGGCCAAACGCCTTGACGTGATTGCCGGCACGTTGGACGGCGCCGAAATCGCGCAGGCCGATCTTGAATTCCGCGGCGCGGGCGACGTGCTGGGCGACGCGCAATCCGGCGGCAAATCCGGACTGAAACTGCTGCGCGTGGTCAAAGACGTGAAAATCATCGAGGAAGCCAGAGCGGAAGCCGCGAAACTGGTGGCCGAAGACCCCACGTTGCAAGGATACGTGCAGCTTGCCGGCGCGGTGCTCGACTTCACGCGCGGCAACGAGACGTTCCTGACCAGCAACTAGGCTCGATGGTTATGCGCGTAATTTCAGGACGATTCAAAGGCATGGCGTTGACCACGCCGAAACCGGGCACCAGGCCAACCACCGACCGTACCAAGGAAGCGATATTCTCGCACCTCGATTCGTGGGGCGTGCTGGATGACGCACGCGTGCTCGACCTGTTCGCCGGAACCGGCGCGTTGGGCATCGAAGCGCTGAGCCGTGGCGCGCGCGAACTGGTGGCGGTGGAATCGGCCGCACCGGCCGCCGCGCTGATCGCAAAGACGTTGACGGCGTTGAAGCACAACCGTTCCTGGGAGCCGGGCATGAGCGCCCGCGTGGTCAAGGCGCGTGCGGAAAAGTACGCGGCGGCCGCATCGGCGATTGCACCATTCGGCGTGATCTTCATCGACCCGCCGTACGCGTTCGAAACCGAGGCGTGCAACCAGCTGCTGGCCGATTTGGCGGGCCGTGAGTCCGGCGAACTGACTGGCGAGGGCACGGTGATCGTGCTGGAACGCTCCACTCGTTCCGACGAGCCGACCGCGCCCGAAGGCTGGGATATCACCGACCGGCGTGATTACGGCGAAACCGCCGTGTATTACATCGAACCTGCCGAAACCGCCGAGCCGGCAGAGCCGGTTGAATCCGCGGACTGACGTCCGGGCTTTCCAACTAAAAACGTCGACGGTGGACCTGCATGCCCTCCGTCGACGTGAACAATCGTGCGTAATCAGCGCTGCCGTGGGTGCGCGCCGGAAACCTCCCAGCCCAACGCCATCAGCGTTTTGCGATCGGCCTTGTCAAGCTTGGAACAATCCAACGCCTCGATGAGATCCGGACGCAGCTCGTTGGTCTTCGCCAGCGCCTCATCGCGGCGGAAACGGTCGACCTTCGCGTGGTCGCCGGACAACAGGACGTCCGGAACCTTGATACCGCGCCAATCGGCCGGCTTCGTATACTGGCGGTGCTCCAGCAGGGCGTTCTCTCCCGTATACGATTCCTCCACGATCGAGGCCGCATTGCCCATGAAACCGGGCAGCAGACGGGTGATGGCCTCCAACATGACCGACACGGCCACCTCGCCGCCGTTCAGCACATAATCGCCGATCGAATATTCACGCACGTCGACGCCCTGCGCACGGTAATACTGCGGAATACGCGCGTCGTAGCCTTCGTAACGGCCGCAGCCGAACAGCAGATGGTTGGCGTGGCTCAGCTCCGTCGCGTCCTGCTGGGTGAACAGGGGAGCGGACGGATTCGGGAAGATCAGCACCGGACGGTCGGTCGCCGGAACGGTATCGGCATTTGCGGCGATTTCTGTCGCCGATTCCGCCGGTTCGGCCGCGTCCGCGGAAGCCGTGTCG
>ENA-OPCX01000224-OPCX01000224.1-human-gut-metagenome-genome-assembly--contig:-NODE-224-length-30190-cov-9.149228_pt1 | contig 30190 bp, 16 predicted proteins | sample MGYA00241570_ERZ501491 | MGnify/ENA primary metagenome ERZ501491 (study PRJEB25962, sample SAMEA2042620) | human gut metagenome | biome: human gut; feature: human-associated habitat; material: faeces... | reverse complement strand
GCACGGAGTTCCAAGCTCTTCTCTTAATTTTTCAAGGCGTTCCTTTCTTCTTGCTGTCAAAATAAGCCTACACCCCATTTTAGAAAAAGCTCTTGCAAACTCCATTCCTATACCTGAACTTGCACCTGTTATTACAACTGTTTTCTGTTTCATAAATCCTCCTGTCCGTTATCTGTCATTGATTTTGCTTTTTTTACACACTACTACCATTCGACTATTATCGCTGGCCTTCTCGCAAGTTGAAAGTGTTAATAATTTATCTTTCTTTTTAATCTTCTCACCTGTGTCATACAACTTTCTCTGTTCTAAATTTGACACATATTCATTAAATTCATCCTTACTGTTCCAATTTATTTTTTCATAATATTTAAAAGAATCCTTCTTATTCACTTCCGTAACAAAAGCATACACAACCTTGTATGTCCCCTCTTCCGTCAACGTATCAAACTGCACTTCTTTATGACTTTCATAAAACTCCTTGTCTTTATACTTATTCAAATCTGCAAACATAGTTCCATTCTTCATGTTATGACCATAAATAATAAATTGTACTATCTGCGTGCTCTTACTGGTAAGAAAGCTAGAATTCAGGAAAAACGCGTTAACTTGTAATACTGAATCTATTATTCCTTACATACAGAAAACCGATTCTCATAACGAGAGTCGGTTTTTTGTTTTTAGTTTCATCTCCCCTAAAAAGAACTCAGTAAAAATAAAAATCCCCCGGACTAATTTTCAACCAAATTCATCCGGAGGAAATAAAACTGCAAATTAGCCTTATACTAATACCTACAAAAAACTAATTTTCAACTCTCTTTCCATTGAGTTTTACATTCTTCAATGTAAACCCATCAATATAATCTATATGAACATCTGGATTCGTCTTTACTTTCAAATCCAGATTCTCGAAAATGAAATCCGACAATTTATACTGATCATCAGCCCGTGTTACATCAAAAAACACATCACATTCCATCGAAATATCCCGCATCACCACATGACTGGAATAAGAATAAGGTATGTCCTTACGCCCCTTCAAGTCAAAAAACTGCTTCCAAGGCTTTGCAAACAAAAAGCTGGTTACCGTACCCGTTATATTCTCTATCGTAATATATTCATAATTCTGAGGCGTATCCGGACGCATTTTCAGCCACAACAGCCGTTTTGCATTATCCAAGTGACAGCGACGGAGAATAATATTATGATTATGTATTGACTCACTTCCGCAAGTCAATGCACTATGGCAAAGCCCGTAAATACAATCTTCTATAATGATATTACGGTTAGAGCCATTATGTACCTTGTCTTGATCGGCCCAAGGACCTTTGCCACCTTTCAATGCTATGGCATCATCGTTTACAGACATATAGCACCCCTTAACCAATACATTCGTACAAACATCAATATCGATAGCATCTGAACTGGGTGCCTTAACCGGAAAATGTGGCGCAAAAATATGGAGGTTCAGCAGTTTCACATTTTCACAACGATACAAATGCGTTGTCCAAAATGGAGAATTTTCCAGACGCACTCCCGACAATTGTACATCCTTCGAATCGGCAATATATACCAGACGAGGACGAAGTTCTTCCAAGTTTGTACATTTGGGGTTTACCTGACGACGAAGCCAAAATGATTTCCAGTAGCGCAATCCGTTTCCATTAATACGTCCTTCCCCCGATATCGTAAATCCATCCACACCGACAGCATTGACAAGAGCCGCAAAATATTTCAAGTTCTGTCCTTCCATACGTGTATCGATGACAGCAAAGTTACTGATATCATCGCTTCCCTTCAACACGCCCTCTGCTTCTACATAAAGATGAGTCCGCGGTTTAAAGAACAACGAACCACTTAAAAATGTCCCTCGAGGAATATAAATTACACCTCCTCCTTCCAGAGAAGCCTTATCAATTACAGCCTGTATCTGCTGAGTCTGTACAATCGTACTATCGTTTACCACTCCATAATCCGTTATCCGATAGATTTTTCCTAAATCTTCCAATTTAACGACTTCTGTTTGCCGAAACCAATCGGGTATGGGAGTTCCATCCGGAAAGAGATCTTTTGCCGAAGCCTGCAAGGTCAACAATGCCAGACACGCAAAAGCCATACACTTTGTCCACAAATTATTCATAGCATTTTTTATTAAAACAAATTTTTCTTACTTTCAACGGCAGCAAAAATAAAGAAAAACATATCACACGAAAATAGAAAATCATACATTATCCAGATAAATTTGTACATTCAGATAAATTATTCCTCCAGCCAGACAAAATGGATAAAATCAAAGGCTATTGTATTATTTTCCATTTTATAAATAGAAACAGGCAACTATTTTTGTAAAAGAACAAAACATTACAACAAATAAACAAATACCATGAAAAAGTTATTTATTGCAGCATTGGCCCTCTGTTTAGGAACATCGAATGCATTGCACGCACAAGATCTCCCCGACCAGAAAGAAACCCTGAACACTCTGATCAAAGTAAACAGATACTACATGAAAAACAATCCCGACTGCCGGCTCCCCAGTTTCGTAAAAGGCAAGATGCGCCCAAGCAATATATGGACACGAACTGTATATTATGAAGGTTTGCTCGCCCTTTATTCCGTTTACCCGGATACAGAATATTACAACTATGCTTACCAATGGGGAGAATACCATAACTGGGGAATGTGGAGAGGAACGACAACCCGACATGCAGACAATTACGCTTGTGGACAGATCTATATAGATATGTACAATCTCTGTCCCAAACCGGAAATCCTGCTCAACGTAAAATCTAACCTCAACATGCTGGTCAATACACCACAAATAAACGAATGGTGGTGGATAGATGCCATACAAATGGGAATGCCCGGTTTCGCCAAGATGGGAAAACTGACCGGAGAACAAAAATACTTCAACAAGATGTGGCAGATGTACGAATATACCAGAAACCAGCACGGAGGCAATGGAATGTTTAACCCCAAAGACGGTTTGTGGTGGAGAGATCAGGATTTCGACCCTCCCTACCAAGAGCCCAATGGAGAAGACTGCTACTGGAGTCGCGGAAACGGATGGGTATACGCCGCCCTTGTCCGCGTTTTAGACGAAATTCCATCGGATGAAGTACATCGTCAAGACTATATCAACGATTTTCTTACCATGAGCAAGGCTATAAAAGCCTGTCAGCGTGAAGATGGCTTCTGGAATGTCAGCTTGCACGACCCCAACCATTTTGGAGGTAAAGAACTGACGGGAACTTCCCTGTTCGTATACGGAATGGCATGGGGAATACGGAACGGACTACTCGACCGCAGTGAATATCTGCCAGTAGTTCTCAAGGCATGGAATGCTATGGTTAAGGATGCAGTACACCCCGACGGCAATCTTGGTTATGTACAAGGTACTGGCAAAGAGCCGAAAGACGGACAACCAGTAACATACGACAGCAAACCCGATTTTGATGACTTCGGAACAGGATGTTTCCTTCTTGCAGGAAGTGAAATTTACAAACTACAATAAACTGTCACAATTCCGTAAAGCGTCAATCATACATCGCAAAGAAACATACAAAAGATTCAATCCATAAAAAACTCCGGCAGGATAATTTCTTTAAAACCTGCCGGAGTTTTTTACTGACTGAAACAACATCAGTTTTCTTCCTCCTTCTCTCCTCTCAAATACGATGAAGGTGGCACACCAAACTGAGCCTTAAAACATTTACTGAAATAGAACGGATCATTCATACCAATCTGGTAAGCCACTTCCGAAACGGTATATTTACCTTCAGACAACAGTTCAACAGCCTTTTTCATACGCATAATGCGTATATATTCATTAGGAGAATAACCAGTCACTCCCTTTACTTTACGATAAAATACCGTACGTCCCAATCCCATCATAGATGCAAATTCATCAATAGAGAAATCCGGATTCGACAAATGAGAGGCCAACGTTTCTGCCAACTTGTCGGCAAATTCTTTATCTTTATCCGTCGTACAGATAGCCGGACGCACAGCATGAGGATCTTTCGAAAATTTTTCCCGCAAGCGGTCACGCTGTTCTATCAGTTTAAAGACCCTTGCACACAGCAAACTGCTGCTAAACGGTTTTGTGATATACGCATCAGCCCCCGCTTCTACTCCCTCCAGATGTTTATCCTGCGAACTAAGTGCAGTCAGCAAAATAATAGGTATATGACTTGTATTAAAGTCGCTTTTCAATTTACGTGTCAATTCAAATCCCGAACATCCAGGCATCAAAACATCACTGATAATCAAGTCTGCATCATACACCTTGGCACGCTCCAGTCCGGAAATTCCGTCCGATTCCGCTACAACCTCAAAATAAGGACTTAACTCCTCTTTCAAGAATTCACGCACATCGTTATCATCTTCCACAATCAAAATCTTCCTTTTGTTAAGAGGCTCTGCCGACATATGTTCCTCCACCTTTTCTTCCTCCTGCTTAGAAAGCATTTCCTGCAGGTGTTGTTTTCCCGCTTCCTGCTCCTCCTTCAGCAGTGCATTGCCAGGAATCAGGAAATCCTTTTCGTCGTATACAGAAGCATCAGTTGGGAGCACTACCGTAAAGATTGAACCTCCGCCCGGATTTTCTGCATAAGTGATTGTACCTTTATGGACCTGTACCAGTTCGTGAGTCAGATGCAAGCCAACTCCCATGCTGCTACCCGAGAAACTACTCTGCATAAAACGCTTGAAAAGTTCCCCACGCTTTTCAACCGGTACACCGACTCCCGTATCTATCACCTTGATGATCAGCTTATGACTCTCTTCATCCACAGTTACGGCAAACTCCACCCGGCGGTTCGAAGGAGTATACTTGAACGCATTCGACAAAAGATTATAAGCCACTTTATCCAGATTATTCTTATCGATAAACATCTTGTACGATGAAACAGATGGAGAAAATACATATTCCATATTCTTCGATTCGGCAACATCCTTGAATATCAGATAAATTTCACGCAGAAATGCAATCACATCCGTTTCTTCCAACGACAGGCTCAACTTATTATTCTGCATTTTCCGGAATTCAAGCAACTGATTAATCAGCCTCAGCATGCGTTGTGTACTTTTATCCATTACATGTACAGGACCAGCTATGTCAGCAGGTATTTTTTTCACCCTGTGAATACGTTCCAAAGCACCTTGTATCAAAGTCAGCGGCGTACGGAATTCATGCGATATGTTTGTAAAGAACATCAGTTTATATTCTGTAAGCTGTTCTTCCACCTTTATTTTATTCTGCAAAGTATTCATATTCGATATAATCCGATAAGCTATATATAGCACAGCTATACTCAGCAAGACATAAATAAGCATCGCCCAGGTTGTTTTCCAGAACGGAGGAACCACTACTATTTTCAAGACCGATTCTCCTGTCCAAACTCCAGCCGTATTCCGCGCCTTTACATGAAGATGATAAGTACCAGGAGGCAAGTTTTTATATGCGGCAAAATTCAGCGAAGAAGGAGCACTCCATCCTTCATCGTATCCATCCAGCTTATAAATAAATCTCGACAGTCCCGCATCCGAATAATCGAACGTTGAGAATTCTATCACAAATGAATTTTGGTTATAATTCAGCTTCACCGCTTCGGCATATGCCAGCGAAGCCTCCAAAGGAGAATCCTTTTCACCCGGAACAACAGATATACCATTCAGTTTCAAATCGGTAAAAGTTACCTGCATTGGAGTATCCTTTACCGAAACATGCTTAGGATCTACCAGAACAATACCCTGTCCGGTTCCCAAAGCCAGACGTCCATCCTGCAGTTTCAAGACACTATTCTCACTATATACATTACCCAATATATAATCGGAGAACAAATAATTCTCGAATGTCATCAAATCCGGATTAAAGCAAGAAAGTCCATATTCCGTAGATACCCATATCATTCCCTCATCATCTTCGACCAAAGCCTGTACCATGCTGCTGACCAACCCATCGCGTGAAGTATAATGAGTAAATTCCAGCTTGTTATAATCGTGTCCAACCACCGACATACAAAATCCGGCTCCCGACTCAGCAAGCCACATACGTCCTTTACGGTCGCGCATGATTGCACGGATATCGTTACTCTGCAAGTCACCGCTTTCCAAAGAATAGTGTCTGTATGCATTAGGATCAGCAATCAGTTCATCAGGATTGAAAACAAATATTCCCTCACTCGAGCCAACCCATATCCATCCGTTACGGTCCTCGCACAAAGAACGAGTTTCCCGTTGTCCGTTAGTACGGGTAAAGAAATGCCGGAACTCATATTTCCCGTCTGCTGTAGGAACAGCCAGGTTCAGTCCCCCTCCGAATGTACCTATCCACATACGACCTTTCCGGTCTTTCATCATACAGAAAACATTATCGGACGACAACGATTTTTCATCCAACTTATCGTATCGGTATTTTACATCGCCAATCCATATACCTTCTCCACGAGTGGCAAGCCACAAATTGCCTTTGTTATCTTCACAAACCGCGTAAGTATTTATGCCATGATGAAATTTCTTCTTCTGCACTTCAAGCTTCGAATCGTAGATATACAATCCTCCGGTACGGGTACCCACCCAGATATCACCGTTGGACGTAGAGGTAAGCATGCGTACCGTATTCGAACGGTCTTCCATCAAGTCCTTTTCCGGATAAACACGAGCCGCCCCTTCGTTCAATATACTTAACTTGGAAATACCCGCAAACTCAGAGCTGACCCAGATACTTCCCGAACGATCTTCCATCAGACACTGCAAGTAATTGGAAGCAAGCAAAGACGAAATTCCTGATTCTGAAGTAAAATGCTGAACAGTTTCCGTAGCCACATCGTAGGCAAACAGCCCGTTTCCGTAAGTCGAAATCCATATAATGCCACGACTGTCATGAACAATATAATATCTCTCCTTGTCTATAAATCCCAGTTTACCGGAAGGCATCACACTGAATACCTTCTTCTCGCCAGTATCCGATTTGATGTAATACAAATTTCCAGTCCGGTTATATACCCAGTAATCCCCTTTTTCATCTTTCTTCACCAAACCTCCAGGAATGTCGTAATACGCAGGAGCAGATGTGACTTTTAAATTTACCATATCCAGACACAATGTACCTTCCGATGTGAGAATATATTGTTTGGCTCCTACACGAAACAAACCGGTCATTGCCCATGCTTTTGTCTTACGGGGAAGCGTACCCAGCGACTGAAGCCCTTTCCCCTTATCATTAAAACAGAACAGTTCTCCGGCAGAGGTGACAAAAACCAGTTTGTCATCATAAGACAAAATCTTCCAAAACGAATGGTTCTCATCTACAGCCACCAGCTTATTATCTTGCCAATAATAAACACCCTGCTGAGTTCCTATCCAGATTTTTCCGCCAAACTGACGAACAAAATGTATATTATTCGACTTCAGAGCTCCATTCTGCACCGTAAAAGCAGTAGAAGAAAAATGCCCCTCCCGATACGTCACCCGGCGACATCCATGAGAAGCTCCCCACAGCCAGACCGCATCTTGCGTCATAAAAAAGCCACGATAATGGTCCTGATATTCACCACACCCCGTAAAATCGACAAAACAATCGTGCTTCAAGTCGTAACAACTGATCAGGTCGGCAGTAGTGGTTATCCACAAAAATCCATTACGGTCTTCTTCCAGCATCTTCACCCTATGGTCTGCCAAAGAAATTTCTTTCGATTTCTGCGGACGAAACGTTATCAGCGAATTGCCATCGTAACGGTTCAAGCCGTTAAGTGTAGCCATCCAAATGAAGCCTTTGCTGTCCTGATACATATATCGAACGGAATTATTAGCCAGTCCGTCGGCCGTAGTCAGACGTTCACTGCGAAGCTCTATTGCAGCCCGGGCGGGGAACAACGAAAACAGCAAGCAATTCAGCCAGCACAATATCCAAATTTTTTGGTTTTTCATATGTATAACAAATAACTTGATATAATAAATTCAACACAAAAATAATAGAAAGATAAAATACTGCAAACAGAATTGCACATCCTTAGGCAAGGGGTATACAATATTCTATGAATATGTACTTTTGTACATTGAATATTATCGATAAAGCAGCTAATTTTGTTTCATTCAAACGAGCTAATAATAAATACCCATGAAAAAAAACGACATACTGGCACTCCTGTTACTGTTAGGAAGCGCCGCACAGGCACAAAACTGGCCCGAGATAAAACCCGAAGCACGCCCTGGAAGCCGATGGTGGTGGATGGGAAGTGCCGTCGATAAGCAGAACCTTTCCTACAACCTTCGCCTGTATGGTACAGCCGGAATAGGGAGTCTGGAAATAACTCCTATCTACGGGGTCAAGGGAAATGAACAGCGAGAGATTCCATTCTTATCGCCCCGATGGATGGAAATGCTTGAATACACACAGGACGAAGCTAAGAAAAATGGAATAGGTATTGACATGAACACAGGAACAGGATGGCCTTTCGGCGGGTCGGACATTACTCTGGAGCATGCAGCAACCCGAGCCATTTTCGAACAATACAGCATAACCGGAGGAAAAGATATAGTGCAGGATATATCCATAAGTAATCCCAAAGAAAAAAAGCAACGCGAGATTGCCACCCTAAACCGTTTGATGGCTTACAGCACCGACGGCACTTGTCTGAACCTGACGGCAAAAGTCAAGAACGGGAAGCTGAAATGGAGTGCTCCGAAAGGTGAATGGAAACTGATTGCTTTATTCATCGGCAAAACATTCCAAAAGGTAAAACGTGCCGCTCCTGGCGGAGAAGGATATGTCATGGACCACATGAACCCGGAAGCTGTCAAAGGATATTTTACCAAATTCGACCATGCCTTCCAGCAGAACAAGGTAACATACCCACGAACATTCTTCAACGATTCGTATGAAGTCTACAAAGCCGACTGGACACCTCACCTGCTGGAAGAATTCGAACGCCGGAGAGGATATAAGCTCGAAGAACATTTTCCGGAGTTTCTGGATACCACACGCACGGAAGCAACACGCCGCATTGTATCCGACTATCGTGAAACCGTCAGCGAAATGCTGATAGACAATTTCACGACCCAATGGACAAAATGGGCACACAAGCACGGCAGTACAACCCGCAATCAGGCACACGGGTCGCCCGCCAACCTGATTGATACGTATGCTTCGGTAGACATTCCCGAATGCGAAGGGTTCGGCCTGACCGACTTTCATATCAAGGGGTTGCGTAAAGACTCCCTCACCCGACCCAATTTCTCGGATATTTCGATGCTGAAGTATGCATCCTCGGCAGCACACATTGCCGGCAAACCTTATACTTCATCGGAAACATTTACCTGGCTGACCGAACATTTCCGTACCTCGCTTTCACAATGTAAGCCTGACATGGATCTGATGTTCGTATCGGGTGTCAACCATATGTTCTTTCACGGCACACCGTATTCTCCACAAGAAGCGGCATGGCCCGGCTGGCTGTTCTATGCAAGCATCAACATGTCGCCCACCAACAGTATCTGGCGCGATGCTCCTGCTTTCTTCGAATACATAACCCGCTGCCAGTCGTTCCTGCAAATGGGACAACCCGACAACGACTTTCTGGTTTATCTGCCCATCTACGATTTATGGGACGAGATTGCCGGACGACTTGTTTCGTTCGACATTCATAAGATGGACCGGTATGCTCCTAAATTTATCAAGACTATCCAGACGATTATTGCCGGAGGATACGACGTGGACTACATCTCCGACGCATTCATCAAGACGACACGTTGTACAGGCGACCAGCTCGTCACCAGCGGAGGGACACGATATAAAGCACTGATTGTACCCGCTGCCCGACTGATGCCTGCTGCCACACTCAGAAAACTTGTAGAACTGGCACGTCAGGGTGCTACTGTAATATTTGTTGAACAATATCCAGAAGATGTACCGGGATATCATGAACTGGATAAAAACAGAAAGACATTTCAGCATATAACCAGACAACTTCCTGCAACAGACTCATTCAAGCAGACACAACAGTTTGCATTCGGAAAGGGACAAATCATTGTCGGTTCCGATTACCAGCAGGCACTGGCACAGACCGGAATACCAGCAGAAGAACTGAAAACACGGTACGGACTTCAGTTTATCCGCCGCTCGAACCCCGAAGGTCACCACTACTTTGTATCCTGCCTGCAGGATAAAGACACAGACGGATGGGTAACACTGAATGTTCCCGAAACAACTGCCATGTTCTTCAATCCGATGAATGGAGAAAGAGGCAGAGCCCAAAGCCGGACAAGCAACGGGAAACTGGAAGTCCGTCTGCAACTGAAATCGGGTGAAAGTCTTATCATCCAGACACTCAACAAGCCACTGGACAAAGAACCTGCGTGGAATTACCCTGAAGAACAGGCATACAGCCTCAGTCTGGATCACGGATGGAAACTGAATTTTGTGGAAAGCACACCTTCCATAACCGGCCGGTTCGACATAGATTCGCCCCTATCGTGGACGGAACTGGAACAGCCGGAAGCAAAAATCAATATGGGAACCGGATGCTATTCCCTCGAAATAGACCTGCCTGCCCTCGAAGCTGATGACTGGATACTGGACTTGGGAGATGTTCGCGAAAGTGCACGAGTACGTATCAACGGGCACGATGCAGGCACAGCTTGGGCAGCTCCGTTCAGACTGAAGGTTGGCAAGTGGCTGAAAACGGGCAAAAACCTGATAGAAGTAGAAGTGACTAACTTACCGGCAAACCGCATTGCCGATATGGACCGCAAAAACATAGAGTGGCGTATCTTTAAAGATATCAATATGGCCAAGCTGAATTATGTGAAAGGGGACTACAAGAACTGGAGCACGATGCCTTCGGGACTAAACGGCAACGTACGCCTGATACCGGTAAAGTATAGTAAACAGTAATAGGGTTCCGCCGGACAGTAAAGAACTACCCGGCAGAAGAATGGAAAAATATCAGCAGACTTTTGCAGAAGCCTGCTCAACAAGCGACCGGAATTTGTACAAAAAAGAAAAATGTTTGTACAAATCTCCGGCGTTTTTTGTACAAAAAGCAGAACAAACGTCGGCACGTTTCCATAAAACATGCCGACGTTTGTTCTAATTTGCTGGCAGATTTTCCGCCTATTGCTGCAAGGTTATTCCCATCAGTCCGATAACCACATCATTGGCTACCGTTTCGAGTGTAAGCGACTCAAGCGTTTTCTCTGCATCGAGCGGCATATCCAGCAAGACTCCTGCCCCTCCTTCTATCTCACGACCGTACACTCCTGTAATACCTAATTCCTTTCCCAAGTCACGACTGACTTTTCCGGTTTTCAGATGCAAGCGGTACGGACGAGGTTCGGATAGGACAAACGCCTTTCCATCTACATAAAAGTCCTGCTCTATCGGGCACCAGTTGTCCGGATTAGTCAGAGTCATTTCAGTAGATGTACCATCGGAATAACGAACTTTCAGGACACCATTTGCAATATGACACTGCATGTGATTCGTACTTCCGGCAAGCAGCAAGTATGCATGCGAAGCCTTTCCTGCCAGCGGTATGCAAATGCTGTTGGGATAATTGTCCCATAACGATGTAAAAGCAATGTTGTTTCCCTTTTTCATCAGGCGGAATGGTACTCCCAATGAAGTGTCGAACCGGTTATTCCGAACCAGATTCCGTAAACCACTGTCATCTATCGAAGCACTCAGCAGGGGATGACACCATTCTCCTATTCCCTGAACAGGAAGTTGCAAGGTAGTATACGGAGAACGTGGCGAGAAATACTGTTCCCGAAAAATCGAAGTCACCGAATCGTTCAGATATTGATCCATATTGACCATGCGACAGGCTGATGAATCAACACCAGCAAAATCCTCTCTCGCCGCGGCAGGCAGACTCCGGATAAAGACATTTACCGGCTGCCACCAGTTCATGTTCCCCTGACGGGTACGGACAAAAAAAGTATGATGTCCTTCACCCTTCTTTATGTTTGTGTTGTAACTGTTTCGTTCTACTTTTGTTGACACCAAAAGATGCTGCGGATCGTAAACTTCGCACAACTCGACTCCCTGAGGAGCACGAAGTAAAATCTGTCCACCTGCATCAACCTCCAGCTCTTCGGCGGCCAAAGTCTGTAAAAATTTCCCCTTCCAACGGATAATTACTTCTGCATTTTTCACATCAGGTACTTTCACAAGTAGCTCCGGATGCCCACTGGCTGCTTCAACAAAACTCCAGACTGTTTTCTTTCCATTCACCTCGACCGAGGCAACCTGTTCACGTATAGCCTTAACCTGAAGTCCTATTTCCAATGGTTTGCCGAAACGCTGGCAAATTTGATAAGTATCCGTATCTTTCTCTCTCAAGAAACTGTAAGACACGTCCGGTGTTTTCAGCGAAGCCTTGTCCCAATCGGACGGGAATCCCGGACGAATAAGCAACCGACCATTCATAGCATCCGGCAAAATACCGTATACGCCTTGAATCAAAACCCGCGAGGCAACTCCCACAGGATCACCAAAATCGCGATAGCACTCGCCACGAGCAGCATCATAGAAACTGATTTGTCCAAAATTTCCGGGGCTGTCGCCCAGATACATTCCGTCGAGCACAGAACTCTTCAGCAACTTATATCCCTCATCAGCACGTCCTGCCTGAAAATAGGCAAGTGCAGTGTGCATCACTTCGGCAAAGGCAACATTATTGATACTCCATGAATACGGCAGCCAGTTGGTTGTAGAGATAGTAGCATACCCCTCGTCTTTCAGTCCCTTTCCGGCAACCGGGATATGAGGAATCTGTGTATCGACATACCGAGTAGCCTGATAAGCCTGAAACGGATCAGCCGTTTCACTGTCCAAAGCATGGTAAATAGTCCACACTCCCGCACTTTCATGCAGACGCTTATGCCCCATGAAATCCTGAAACTCCGCCCAGTGTCCTTTATCAGCCAGCCACAGACGTTTGTTCATCGCTTTCAAAATCCGGTCGGCTTCTTTCTGGTATGGTTCTGCATCTTCCCCAATCTTGCCTGCTATTTCCGCCGCCATCTTGTTGGCCCGATAGTTATAGGCAGACGAATGTGTCACAGCTCCACTATTATAATATAAAGCATCACTTGCCCAAATACAAGCATAAGCATCATACAACCCATCATTGTCTGGATCATAGTTCAGCTTCTCCCAAGCAAGATGACGGGTTATCACCGGCCACATCTGGCGGGCATACTCCAAATCACCGGTCCAGTTGAAATGCCACAACAGTTCATCGATGTAACACAAGTTCATGTCATAATGATGCATCTGATTGTTTCGCCGAGGATTGCGGCAAATATATCCGTTGCTATACTGAGGAGTTCCCCATTTCTTGACAGAACGTGCCAGATGCAAAGCGGAATCCTGTGCCGGATGCGGAATCGTATTGGGTACATTGGTTACCTGACTGGCAGCATAGGCGTCGAAATGCTTGCGGGCACGGTCGTGCCATCCCAAAGCATCCCCTGTATAAGCTGCACGCCATCCGCTCAGAGGCATACGCCATCCTACAGCTCCATGAAGCCAGACTTCTCCATCCCATATTCCATCGGCAGCAACAGCAAGTGTTCCTCCCAGCGTATTGAAATACGGATCTGGAGTAGAAAAACGGATACGCGATGCCAGCGCTTTCCGGGCTTCCTCAGCCTTGCCATACAAACGTCTTCCTTCATCAGTAGAAACAAGCTTCAAATCCAGGTTTTCCAGTACCAAATAAGCCTCATCGGTCAATGCTAAATCGTACTCCTTCTGCATTTCAGGATGCTCCGGAGCCTCGAAGCATCCGGGAGGGTCAGCTCCCATATCACCGTTACGACTGAGTTTCTTTGCCCGAATCTCGGAGATGAAACAACGCAATATCATATCGTCTGCCAAATCTCTGGCAGAGAATTTCCAGATTGCTCCATCAGAATCGGGAAAAGCCAATACAGAAACCGTGATTGTACCCTTGCCCCAAGCTGTATCTCTCAGCAGGTAGGTGCGCCTGCCGGCTGTATATCTGGCCTCACAGAACTCGATAGAGTCGAGAGCAAGCGAAAGTCCCCTGCCCTGCAGAAGGAAACGAATGTGCTTACTGTTACGCTTATCGTATGCAACAAATACCGGACGGTCGCTCGTTTCAAGACGAAAAGGTGACCAGCTTCCATACAGAGCTCGTGTAAACCGGTTCTTTCCGTTTATGCAGACAAAATCATCTCCTTCGGGATAATACTGAAGCGTACGTGCAGTTCCCCGCTTATGTTCATTATAAGAAGTCGACTCTATAAAATCGCCAATCTTTTTAGCCTGTCTGGTTTGTGCCGGCAGAGAAAATACTCCCAATGCCAACAAACACACAAACGAAAACAAGTTATTCTTATTCATTGCTGACTATTTTACTTATTCCTAAACAACAAAAAGAGATTAACCGGAAAGCATACATATATGATGTTTCCGGTCAATCCATATATTAACTAACTCAACTCATTATGGCAGTGGCTTCAGACCTTCCCAGCGTACATTCCATGTACCATCTTTCGGGAAGCCCGGATTAACCCCCTCCGAACCGTCCCAACCTGCGCACATCATTGCTACAGCCGTAAGCAGCCCACCGTTACCCGGCAAGTATATACGCAGACGACCGTCCTGATAATTGTGTCCGTTTACCAGATACGTATTGGTACGCTTATCCATCAGCAAGGCACCTACCGCCTTTTCCGGTTCCCCCAGACGGGCAGCATCCATAGCAGTCATCGGATAATCCCATCCCCATGTCTTGTTCCAGTTCCAGTTATCCCATACCCAATTCAGAGTATTCTTCATATATTCGGGATTGACCAGCTTATTCATTGGCAAAATGCCTACTGCTCCCAGCACAGCCATGTGGTCGGATGTGAAACGGATATCCTTATACGTATCGACAGCTGTTTCGGCAGCTAAATACAATTTATCCTCGTTATAAGCAAGCGGTGACAGTTTTTCTATCAGCGTATCCCATTCGGGCACACGTTGCATGCCGGCACGCTCGCGCCAGGTTTGTGCTGTCTGCATGCCAAACAGCCAGTATGATAATTCAAATGGAGGATTTACCGTATCGGCAGCACGCAGTGTTTCCTGTGCAGGAATAGCTCCCTTCAGAATATAACGGTCGTGTTCCTTATCGTAAACGGCAAACGAATACATAAACTCAGCCGTTTCCTGAATCAGATCATTGTATTTTTTTATCAGTTCGTCCGATGGATTGGCACGATACAGTAACTCTGCCAGATAAATCAGATGTGGCTGTTGCCAGATAAGAAAACTGCCGACATTAGAAGGTGCTTCCATTCCGCTTGGATCGGTCATCTTCATCCAGCGTACTCCTTCAAATCCCTGACGCTTTGCTATCTCACGAGCAACGGGTTCTGCCTGATGATACCAAGCCAATGTACGGTCAAGTAGCTCAGGATGCCCCCACAAAGCGAACTGTGCCTGATGCCACCAGATCATTTCCATGTGGAACTTGCCAAACCAAGAATTATAAGTAAGTCCGGTTTCCTGTGGAGGAGTAGAACCAGCACACTGGATAGCCAACAGATACTGGCTCAGCACTACACGACGTCTCCAGTTCCTTTGCTCTGGAATCGGTACAGAGAGAAAAGTCGACTACCCCACCTTTGTTCCAAAAATTATTCCAGTATTCAGACGACGCCTTTTCTGTTTCGGCGAATGTAATAGCAGGAGTTTTTGATTCCTCAGGAGAAAACTGGCAAGTAAACGCAAGAACCGTATCAGCAGGAGTCAGTACAAAATAGTTTTTACTCTTCTCTGCCAGTGAAGCCTCACCTTCCCAGCGAATGGTTACATAGTAAGTCGTGGCATCCAATTCACGTTTTAGTACAGCCGATTGCTTATCTTGTCGGACAAGAGTCGTAGAATGCTTGTCGTTTGCATTCCAGTCGCAAGCATCATCGCAATGCCCGCCCGTAGGATAAGGAAAGTGAAATTTTATTTCCGGATGCGACTGAGATGAAACTTTTGATGCAATCATATCGTTTACAGGATGACAAACCGTCTGCACATGATATGAAACTCCGGCAAGAGAGAAGCTGCTACTCACCTCACCATTCCACATATCCAGATTATGCTGAATATTCTGTAATTGAGAAGGTGTAACACCTTCTTTCAGTTCCAGCCCGACGATTCCCAGATGCAAACGGTGAGGGTTGGCACGAAGCCAGTTTGAAGCATCACGCTGCCGTCCTTTTTCCTTGAACTGACAAGAGTATATTTCCTTATGTCCGCGACCAAAATCGTATTCCCTCCAGGCATCTTCTGGCTTATATCCGTCCGGATTAGCAAAACTATGCCATCCCCACTGACTCTGCGTACCTAACGGTACACCATTTTTATAAACCTCCGGAAAGGTTTGCAAGCCGGTTATATCTGTTGTAAAAGCAAACTCTCCATTACCTACAGATAAAGATGCCAGTGAATCTACAGCCGTTACAGAAGGATTGTTGCGGGTAACCAGCGCATAACGGTCGATAGGTTCCTGCTTTTCTACGCTACATGCTGTAAAAGTCAGGGCTGCCACTAAATAAATCAGTTGTTTCATGTATTCTAATTATTTCTTGAAATTAATGTGTAGGACCTTGATTGATAGCCCATTTATGTACATTGCGAATATAAAACATATAAACAAAACATTGCATAGAATAATGTACATTCTGATAGAAAAAGATACAAGTGCACAAAATTTGCACTTTTTCCGATAAAAATTTCATTTCAATCAACCGGCCCTTCTATCAAACTATTCATATACATTTCTACATTTGTGTAATATCGGTTAAGTGTAAAAGAGGAAGCATCACTTGCATCCTGCGGATTTAAATGATGTTTCTTTTCCCACTCATCAGGCATGCCGTCATCATCGCTATCCAGTAAAGAAGTTCCTTTTCTCAACTCAGGCCATCCTCCAGCCTGGGCGGGCGTATCTATGAATCCATTATTTCCATACGGCGAAACTCCACGCTTTATCTGGCTGATAATTTCATTATCATAATCGTCACGTACCAGACTACAGCCTGCCTGCTCCAGAACTTTACGATATGCCTCCTGAGGTGTATCTTCCGTAATAGGCTCATAGGCAAAAGATAACCTTCCGCTCCGGGAAAAGCCAGACTCTGTGACTGAACATAGGCAAATATACTCAACAGATAAAACGAGAAACCTACCTTTTTTAAATACATATTCATAATTACATTGTCTAATCAAACAAGATGTAAAAAGGCAAGATAGGAATTCGTTCCCAATCCTGCCTTTTCAAATCTTATTTTATAAAATCAATAACAAGGATGTTGTTGACCGGCCAACCCTGGATTTACATCAATAATACTTGTTGTACTGAATGGTAATATTTCAACCATATTTTTTTGCAATCCATAAAACATTCTGGTTATAAATGTATTATCTTCATATACATTAGAATCTACATACAGTCCACCTTTACTTTTTATGGTATGACAGCCAAACATATTCAGGATGGTATAAGTAACTGGAGTCAGCTTCGTTCCAGAAGGAGCCGAATTTTTAGAGAAATAAACATTACCAGCTTCGTCTTCATAAAATTCTTTTTCAAGAAAACCTCCATTTACGTTATCATTCAATATATTCAGTTTATCAATTTCATCGGCAGTAAGCCCCATCGTTTCAAAATCACTTTCTTTAACAGTAACATACGGCAACGCAACAGTAGGATCCTGATAAACAGCTGTACCTCCTTTATAAGCACGGTATACATCTACATTGGCATATTTACCTTCGCGATTTGCCAGCTGATACAATTTTTCTTTCTCTGCAGTAAGTTGTTCATACAAGATACCCCAACGTGTCAAATCTGTTTTACGAAGAGATTCATGAGAAAGTTCCAGTTTACGCTCCTGTATTATCGCGTTTTTAAATCCTTCATAATCGGACGGTATTGTTCCAATCTTTGCTTCATCATTTTTAAATGCACGCATACGTACTTGCTTAAATGCGTCGATTGCATCTGCAGTTGGAGCATTATTCAGCTCATTCAAAGCCTCTGCATACATCAGCAATACATCAGAATAACGCAACAGCGGGAAATTTATATCACGCCGGCTGTCAGAAGTTCCTCTGTTTTTACACCAGTTGATACGATACTTACCAACTCCAGCACCTATATAAGTATTCATCTGATATGTACCGTCTGTATACAAACCATAATTACAAACAGAAACATCACGACGCTGATCGCCTTCATCGAATTCAAAATAGAATGTGGGCATTGCTATCATTTGTGCACCACCTTTACCAAATGTGCCACCAGATCCATTAGTCGGAATACCATTTACATAACCAGTACGCACATCAGAAGAATTTGCTCCATACCATCCATATTCTAACATTGTTTCTTTATTGTACTGCTTTGTACATAAATCGCGAAATACTTCATCGTAATTATCTAACAATCCATTTTCATTTTGGGTAATAACTGCCTTACATGCATCAGCCGCAATCTGATACAGCTCACGAACTCGAGCCTTGTCTTCACGCTGCGCGATACGAACTGTAGACGCATTATAAGGAACAGTACTCAAATCCCAGCGCAAAGAATAACCAGCAGCATACAAAGCGACACGAGCCAATATACCATAAGCAGAGTTCTTTGTAAAACGTTCAGGAGTTGATACCATACCTTCACTCTGCCAAGGTAACAATTTAACAGCTTGTTGTAAATCTCTGACACAATGATCATAAATTGTATCACGACTAACTCGTGAAGAAGAGAACGTCGTCAAATCGGAGGTTGGTGTTTCGGTATATGGAACATCACCATAAAAACGTACGATATTCCAATATGCATATGCTCTGATAGCCAAGGCTTCACCCAATAATGAATTTAATTTGAGCTGCTCACTTTCTGAAACTTTCATCAGAGGAATATTCTTTATACAGACATTAGTATATTCAATGGCCTTATACATACTATTGTATGTGCCACTCAGCATCGAAGAGGTAGAAGTATAGTCATAATTAGAAACATTGTATTTGGAGTTTGTTTCTGAAGAACTGGCCTCATCTGTACCTTCCAACAGTTGATAACCAAGTTCCTGAGTGTGTATACTTGGATAAGCCCCTACAACAGCCATCTCAGCACGTCCTACAGTTTCGAAAACAGAAGAGCTATCAGCCTTTGATTCCGAAGGCATGTCTAACCAGTCTTGACAGGAAGCGCATGTAAACAATAGTACCGATACGCCTACAATATTTATTATCTTTTTCATAATTATTAATTGCAATTAGAATGTTAAATTTACACCAATAACCCAGCTCTTAGAACGTGGATAAGAAGAATTATCAATACCCGGAGTCAAAGCACTGTCTTTTGCTGACACTTCTGGGTCGTAGCCACTGTATCCTGAAATAGTAGCTATATTATTCAACGTACAATAAACTCTTGCGTTGCTCAATTTCAGATTCTGAATCCAAGCTTTAGGGAATGTATAGCCTAAAGTAATTGTACTGAAACGTAAGTAAGAACCATCCTCTATATAATAACTGCTATGATCGCTGATAGCGGTTTTATTATTTTGGGAAATATTCCACATGATATCATCACTATATTGTCCCGGATTCAGCTCCGACAAACGAACCAAATCTGTAGTTTCCTTACCGGTAGATGGATCAATCAGAGTAAAGCGATTACTCATGATAGCCAATGTATTCTGATTGGATAAATACGGACCGATAAAGCGTTGAGTACTCATATTAAAGATATCATTACCAAAGGAAAAGTTCATAAATACAGATAAATCAAAACCCTTATATCTGAATGTATTATTCATACCACCAGTAAACTTAGGTGCAGCATTACCTATCACTGTACGATCGTTTGTAGACCAGACCGGATTACCATTTTCGTCAACTTCACCTGCTTGAGGAACATATTTAGCATCGCCCGGCTTTACCTGAGAACGGTCAAAACCTTTCAAGGAAGGAACTCCGTCTTTCAACTTATAAGTACCATCCGACAATTGAGTAAAGTCATCTGTCGTATAGATTCCATCATAAACTAATCCATAGAACTGCCCCAATGGTTTTCCAACTTCAATTTTATATCCCATACGGCTTTCATAATCCTGAATGAAGTAATTTGTCTCTTCATTACCATAAAGTTCAAGTACTTTTGAACGATTGAAAGCAATATTAAAGTCTGTACTCCAAGTAAAATCCTTTGTACGAATATTTGTTGTATTCAACACCAATTCTACACCACGATTACGAATTGCTCCAATATTCTGATACTGGTCACTATAACCTGTAGAAGTTGGTATTTTATTCTTAATCAAAAGGTTTGAAGATTCATTGTTATAGAAATCGACCGACAAATTTACACGGCTTCCCAATACAGAAACATCAAGACCAACATTTGTTGTTGTTGTTTTCTCCCATTTCAAATTAGGGTTTCCTAATGTCGTTCCTGGAACATACGTGATATAGTCACTTCCATTAATTCCATAATGTCCCGATCCATAACTTGTAGCATACATATTATTATCGATGTTATTATTACCTGCGGTACCATAACCAATACGAAGTTTCAGGTTATCCAGATAATCTACATCTTCCAAAAATGCTTCTTCAGAAATACGCCATGCAGCAGATGCCGACGGAAAGATTCCCCACTGATTGCCTTTTGCAAATTTAGAAGAGCCATCGGCACGTAAAGTTCCCGTAAATAAATAGCGCTCTTTATAGTTATAAGAAAGACGGCCGAATACAGAAACCAGACCTTCACGACTTTTACCTGACTTCCAGGTATAAGGTTCACCCATGCTTACATCGTTCAATCCAAAATTACCATCCGTAAACTTACGGTACTCATTATCCAAGTTCATCGATTCTGTATACCAAGTTTCCTGTCCTAACAAGACGTTAAAATCATGAGCATGATCATCTAAGTCGAAAGCATAATTCAATGTATTGGTCACCTGCCATGAATATTTTTCATCATTATTGCGATAGCCGTAACCATAGGGACTCTGATTGGCGTCAGCCTGACGAGTGGAACCATTATCCCAGTAATCCTCACGTACCTGCTGCCACATGTAGCTGGCTGCAGTACGCCACGTCAAATTCTTTATGATATCAATTTCTATGCCTGCATTTACAGTAGCAAAACGGGTATATTTTTCCTGATCAATTGCTTCATTATCCAATAACGGGTTATTAATATCATAATTATCAGCACCCGGCATATCAGAATATGCATCCGACAAATCTTGGCTAAGCATCTGTTCGTTGGTAAATTGTACACCACCTGTCACAGGCTGTAGAATAGTTTGTTTCAACTTACCTCCCAAACTACCACCTCCTTCAACTTTAGTCATCTGAAGATTAGAAGAAAAATCAAAACGAACGCCTTTCCATAGTTCATGATTTACTTTAGCACGTATACTATTCTTCTGGTAACCATGTTTTGCCATAATACCATCTTCATCCGTATAATTATAGCTAATCATGTACTTTGTTTTCTCAGTACCCCCTGTAATATTCACATTGTGATTTTGTGTAATGCCTGTAGAACCAAAAACTTCGTCTTGCCAGTCAAGACCTTCACGACTGCCATAATCATCATGAATACGACTATAGGCTCCACTATAAAAATCTGCATCATTTATATTTCCACCAAACAGATTGGCAAAGCTACTTTGATTACTTCGCAATAACTGGAACTCATACTGATATTTTACATAATCTTCTACTCCCAGCAAATCCAATTTTTTCCCCAAATGATCGAAACTTACGAAACCATTATAAGAAACTTCTGTCTTGCCTGATTTTCCCGATTTGGTCGTAATCAAAATAACACCATTAGAACCACGAGCACCATAAATAGCGGTAGCTGAAGCATCTTTCATAACATCGATACTCTCAATATCATTAATATCGACATTTTGCAAACCATTTTCCATCTGGAAACCATCGACGATATACAAAGGTTGAGTTCCTTGTGTTATAGATGTTCCACCGCGAACCGTAATATTGATTTCAGCACCAGGGGCACCACTTTGTTGAACAATGTTCACACCTGCAGCTTTACCAGCCAAAGCCTGTGCAGCAGTACTTACTGGTGACATCTTCAATTCATTTGCTCCAACAGAAACTGAAGAACCCGTCAAATCTTTACGTTTTACTTTCGCATACCCGATTGCAACAACTTCTTCCAGCATCTGGCTGCTCTCCTTTAAGGTTACATTAATAGTAGTACGGCCTTTGATAGCTATACTTTGTGTTTCATAACCGATATAAGAAAAAGTCAACTCCTTTGCCGAATTAGGCACAGACAATGTATAATTACCATCCATATCTGTAATAGTGCCTATAGAGGCCTGACCCTTCACTGTAACCGAAGCTCCGATAACAACATCATTAGCATCCCTTACAGTACCGGTAATTGTTTTGTTCTGAGCGAGAACATTCAACGGAAAACTTATTAACAGAACAATTAATAAGTAAAAATTTTTTTGTATGCTTCTCATAGTTGATTAGTAATACATAAATTAGTTATTAATTAATTTTTAGACGCTGCAAAACTATTAAATCTAAATGATTAGCACATATAAAATAGTACGTTTACCTATAAAATCATACATGCAACAAATATTCAATGAAACATCTACACAACAACATAAAACGAGACACAAATACCCACCGATTTATAGTTTTACTAAAAGATTATATTTATATGACAATATACATTGCAAATAAAAAGACCTGAAAATATCTCACGACATCTTCAGGTCCGAAAAACAAGAATTAATATTATCTTTATTTTACCAACAGTTCTATTTTCACATCTTCTTTATGAACGTTCGTACAATAATAAAACTCAGCGTCTTTTTTTGCACTGATACGTATATGTTTCAAAGTAATTCCATCAATAGGCATCTCTGGTATTCCATTAAAATACATAGCCCGACGTGCATTCGAACATGTCAGATACTCTATATGGATATTACGAAAACACGGAGTTGTTTCGTCTACCGGCATAGGATCAACTTTTACAGGAATGACTTCACCACTTTCCAAAACCTCGACAGCCGATTTCCCTCCATAATAAAGATTAAAGGTTACAGGTTCGGTCGGAATATCAATCATTGAAATGTTACGAATCCATATATTCTCTACAACCCCACCACGGCCCCGTTTACTTTTAAAACGTAAGCCCACGTCTGTTCCTAAGAACTGACAATTACTTACAGAAATATTCCGTACACCTCCACTCATTTCACTTCCTACCACAAAACCTCCATGTCCCTTGTATACCGTACAGCCATCTACTATTACATTTTCACAAGTACGGGCACGACGACGTCCATCTTCATCTTTTCCACTTTTCAAGCAAATGCCGTCATCACCGACATCAAATGAAGAATTCACGATCAAAGCGTTTTTACAGGATTCCAAATCGAGTCCATCACCGTTTTGAGCATAACTTGGATTCCGAACTGCTACATTTTCTATTAAAACATTCTCACACATCAAGGGATGAAGATTCCATGCCGGAGAATTTTGAAAAACGACTCCTTCCAGCCATACGTTTTTACATTCTATAAAACTAACCATAACCGGACGAAGAAAATGCCGTACACTTTGCCACTCCTCCTCTGTCTTCAGATTTTGCGGAACATTCATATTACTAATAGTGTCCCCTTTTAATGTTTCAGGATAAGGGAACCAATAATCAGGACGCTTATATACACCTCCTCGAGAAGTTGCTGCCTTCCATTGTCCCTCTGTAACTTTTTGCCTTTTCAACGGACGCCAATAATGGCCATTTCCATCAATCACTCCTTGCCCTGTTATGGCTACATTTACCAGATTTCGTCCAGATATAGGCGACTGGCAACGCCGGGTATCCAGTCCTTCGAATACAGTTTCTACCAACGGATATAAATCAACATCGGGAGAAAATAAAATAATAGCTCCCTTTTCTACATGCAAATTGATATTGCTCTTCAATACAATAGGACCTGTAAACCACACACCTGCCGGAACAATCAGTTTTCCACCTCCCTTTTTATCTAAAGCATGAATAGCTTTGGCAAAAGATTCTGTACAGAGATGCATGCCATCGCCTACTGCACCAAAATCTTTCAGATTCATTTCATTATCAGGAAAGGACGGAGCCTCTACACGAGGCATTTCAAATGGTAAATCTCTATAAAGTTTCTCATATTTATAAGGCTGTTTCGCCCCAAGAGCATTTACAACCAAGTAAATACAACAAAAAAAAACTACTATATTCTTCATAAGTTTTCAACTTGTTTAATAGCCCAATTGCAAACATCCCATAATATATGGACCTGTTGCTTTTGCATCATTATCACGTATTTTTTCACCTATATAATATTCAAAGCTTCCATCGCGGTAGGGATTTCCTCCCAATCCTCCCACCTGACAACAACGAGTCAAGGTTAAAGTGCCATCCGAGTTCTCACACATTAATTTATCATTCAATCCTCTAAATGCTTTTTCTGCTACAGAACGGTACTTTTTATCAATATATCCCTTATTTATAGCCTTGGCATATGCATACATACACTGGCTCGTAACAGAGGCTTCCGGAAAGTTTCCCTCACGTTTGGGCTGGTCGATAACCTGATACCACAATCCATTCTTATCTTGATATTTGGGGAGAGTTTCTGCAAGTCCCTGAATCCAAACAATCATGTCAGCACGTCCAAGATGATTCTCAGGAATATAATCGAGTGCATCTACAAGAGCCATAAACCACCACCCGATACTACGCCCCCAAAAATTAGGTGAATGTCCAGTTTCAGGATCGGCCCAACGTTGAGATTTACTTTCATCCCAAGCATGATAATACAATCCAGTCTGCATATCATATGTATACTCATGACAGAGTCTGAACTGTTTTATCGCTTCATCAATCAAATCCGGACGATTAAACTCCACTCCATATTGAGCAAGAAAAGGAGAAGCCATATATAAGCCATCCAACCAAATCTGATGTTGATAGACCAGTTTATGCCAAAAAGCGCCCTTCAAAGTACGAGGATGACGTTCCAATTGCTTAACCAGCAAATCCATCGCTTTCTTATATTTAGCGTTATGTGTTTCCCTATAAAGGTCGAACAAGACTTTTCCAGAATTGATAAAATCAAGATTATAAGCAGACATGTCGTATTTATAAATCTCTCCCTTATCATTAATAATCGTATCTCCCCACTCTCTTACATAATCAAAGTAACGATTATCGCCGGTAGACCTCCACATTTCAAGCATTGCGCAACAACCTACCCCTTGAGCATACCCAAAGAAAAGACGTTTTCCATGATCCAGCTGCCATGCCTGAGGGAAACGACGTATTTCTGAATCAGCAAATCGCCGCGACGCTTTTTCCGGAGCAAAACAATCTGTACGGAAAGGGACAGCAGGGAAACCTGCTCCATTGCATAAATTTATCCGAAAGAAAGTTCCCCAACCATACCTTACAGCAACAGGATGTGTAACCTCAGGCGAGGTAAGCTCCAACTTATCTCCTTTTATTGCTGCTGATGCAGGATAAAAACGCTCATCTTCTCCTGCTATAAAAAAGCCCTTCACTTTACCACCATCAAGGGTTTTCAAGCCACCATCTGTATAATCGAAACTCAGTACAACTTTATTTCCACTAATCTTCATCTTTTTATATACAGGCCCCGAATAAGTCACATTTTTACCATATTGTTTGGCTAAAGCCCATGCAGCTAAACGTTCGCCTGCCACACGTTTGTTACGCGGATGAATATCCGTTGAATCTGCAGCATCTACAACAACTGCCATTCCTACATTTTTCAGTCCGCTCTCACGCCAAGCCTTCAACTGTGCTTCGCGAATCTCAGCTGGCTGTCTGTAGTGAGGAGCTATCTGCATAAAATAGAAAGGCATGTCTGATTGCCCCCACCGTTCACGCCAGGAATTTATCATATTGGTGAAAACCTGCTGATACTTTTCAGCACGAATAGAATTGGACTCTCCCTGATACCAGATGTTTCCTCTTACCGTATACCCGGCAATAGGAGCTATCATTCCGTTCCAAAGAGTAGAAGGTACTTTACAATAGTCTTTATTACGTTTTATATTTTTCAAAGCAAACTGCTGAAGGACATCACTATATAAAGTATCATCTTTCATTACTTCCATAGAAGTCCACGATTCAGCATGTGTACCTCCCCACGTAGACTGAATCAACCCGACAGGAACTCTCAGTTCGTTATGCAGCTTCTTACCAAATACAAATCCTACAGCAGAAAAGTCCCGTATATTTTCCGGAGAACATATAACCCATCTACCCGTACAATCATCTTGTTCTTTTTCATGTGCCAACTGATGTTCTACATGAAATAGACGTATCGCAGGATAATCTGCATCTTTCATTTCCTCAATTTCATCCGACATCCCAGTTTTCCACTTAACTTTTGAATCATGGGCTACAGGAAATTCCATATTCGACTGACCTGTACATAACCATACTTCACCCACCAATACATTCCGAATAACAATCACATTTTCTCCCCTAATCGTCAAAGAATGATTTTCTGATGCTTCCGGTGTAGTTATATATATTTTCCAACGTCCATCTTTATCTGTCGTAGTACTACTAATATTTCGCTTATTCCATGAAGGTGTCACTGAAATGTTTTCACCCGGATTGGCTTTTCCCCATATACACACTTTAGTTTGTGCCTGCAAAACCATATTGTCGGAAATAATAGATGGAAGTGTCACTTTAGCTTCAAGTGAAGAAACTCCCAACAAAACTCCCATGCATAGACAATAGAATTTTCTCTTCATCGTGTTTTTTATAGTTATTTATTATTAAACATAGAACGAACGCAAATATAAAGTTTCAATATACATCTCTCCATATAAAATAGTACGTTTACATGGAAACAAGTTCACCGATACAAAATATCTTGGTATCTGCAAAAAAAATGTGTATTTTTTACAAGATGCCAAGATATTCTATTCTTTATTTCACAATTTTCACACAACGTATAGGATAAGCATTAGCTCGTCTATCCGCAGCTTTTTCGACTCCACTTTTCATTATTTTTATAAAAGGAGCCTTTGCATTTTTGTCGCCATCAGGAGAACTAAACAAACAGCACCCATATTCATTACATGCAGTCAATCCTCCACCTCTGGCACTGCACACTCCTATAACCGGATACCACATAGTCTGTCCATTGTAAGTTAAGAAATAGCCTAAATTCTCAGCATCCCAACTACCATTTTCCTCAAATATAAGTTTATCACTATCTGCTTCCATCCAAGTATCGCGAGGAGAAACCATATATCCTTCTGGACAAGGATCATATCTCATCATCTATAAATAAAATAATAACTTGTAGAATAAACCTATTGATATATTTAAAACGTTCGATAAAATAAAAAAAGTCGCTTTAGCTGAAGTACACCTCAAAAGTTTTCTGTCTAACTTTTGGGGTGCACTTCACTAAAAACGACTTTTTCTTAAATGAGATATATTCCTTTAGAACTGGAAAATGGCAGTAAAGACAAATCGGTGATTCATGACAGAATGTGAATCAATAGCTTTTGCTTTTGAATCAAAATTATCTCCATACCAAGCATTACACAAGGAATACTCTGCCCCAAATTTCCAGTGAGGAATGTTGTAGGTAAGCTCTGCTGTTCCAGTAAATAACTGATCAAGTGTTGTCCCCGTACCCAACGTACCGTAAGGTACCTCTTTCGATGCTCCCAGATTTTTTAAATAGCCAAAGAAAAGAGCTGGACGCCATTTTTTACCGTAAGCAACATTTACCCATGTAGAAGAAGTACGTAAAGGGGAGTATTGTTGCTTACCCGTATATTCATCAATACTGACTATACCATATCCGCCAACAGTACTAGTCTGGGTAAGATTTGTACCAAGTACAGTCTTTGCAGATACCAACCAATCCTTTTGATTATATTTTATATGAGCTTCTCCTGAAATACCTGTTACACGTTCATCAACAAAAAAAGTTCCATTTTCCATTTCTGACTGTGTTCTGGGAGTTATAGAACTTACGTGGACGCCTGCCCCCGCAATCAGTCCCAAACGTTTGTAATCCATACCTAAATAAAACTCAGGAATACAACTTTTCTTTATGAACTCCTGACTCTTCTGAGTCGCAGTTTCTCCCGGGACATTCGTCTTTGGACCAACAGACAGGTATTGAGACTGCCATATAGCAGCAGCTGTAAGCATAAAACTCTTAGAGGTAAAACGGTAGCGAATCTGTGGAGCACGACTAAACGGCTGATAAGGTGCTCCCATATTCAAGTTTAATATTTCAGGAGCTACATCGCCATATAACGGATGCCAGGTCTGCCCTACCAACAAAGCACCAAAATCTTTTAAATTTTTCAGGATTATCAATAATACCCGCTGCCGTTATATAGTTAACAAGCGCGTCAAACCACACATAAACAACATGCTTGGGATCAAATGGTACAGGAATGCCCCACGTAAAACTAGTTCGTGACACACAAAGATCTTCCAGGCCGCCCTTAACGAACTGGATCATTTCATTTCTCCGAGATGCAGGTTGGATAAAATCCGGATTTTCTTCGATAAACTTCATCCATCTATCCGCGTATTTTGACATCTTAAAAAAATAGGCCTCTTCACTGATACGTTGCAATGGTCGTCCGCAGTCAGGGCAAATATGCTCCGGTGTCAGCTTATTTTCCGGCCAGAAAGTTTCATCAGGAATACAGTACCATCCTTCGTATTTCCCAAGATAGATATCTCCATTATCATAAGCACGCTGAAAAAGCATCTGCACCACTTCACGGTGACGTTCTTCCGTTGTGCGGATGAAATCATCATTGGAAATATTTAGTTCTTTCCAAAGCTGCTTGAAAAGAGCAACAATATTATCCACATACTCAATCGGCGTAACTCCAGATTCTTCCGCTTTCTGTTCAATCTTCTGCCCATGTTCATCAGAACCGGTCAGAAACATCACCTCGTATCCATCAAGGCGTTTGAACCGTGCCATACTGTCCGCAATGGACGTACAGTATGTATGTCCGATATGAAGTTTGGCACTTGGATAATAAATCGGCGTTGTGATATAGTATTTTGGTTTTTCTGTCATTGTAACTCCCCCTGTAAAAGTCTTTATTTCCTTGTATTTTCCATTATATAACCGGGAGCAATTATTTCCCAAATCATTTATTCGCATCAGCTTCTTTTTGATTTAAAAGGTACTGATACACTTCTCGACGAGATAAATGATGTTTAAAAGATACTTGCCTTGCTGCTTCTTTTAACGGCATCTTCAGCGCAAAAGATACTGCCTCTTCACGCCAGCCAGTTTTCTGTTCCTTTTCTTCCGCAGAAATTTCATTCCATCCCTCCACAAGAATAACATATTCTCCACGTGGTGTTTCCGTTTCTAAGTCATCCAACAATTCCTGAAGCATGCTTCTTTTAAAGGTTTCAAATCTTTTTGTCAGCTCTTTTGCAAGAACCGCTTTCCTGTTTCCCAATTCCCGTATCAACGTCTCTAATGTTTCTTTCAACCGATGGGGGGCTTCATAAAAAATTAAAGTAACCGGTATATGAGACATATCAAACAATAACTTCTTTTTCTTTGCGTTAATTTTAGGCAAAAAGCCAATAAACGCAAACTGCCGGGCATTAAGTCCGGACGCTATTAACGCTGTCAATGCCGCATTAGGTCCCGGTAAAGGCACAACAGGAATCTCCGCCTCTATGGCAAGCCGTACCAGATCTGACCCAGGATCAGAAATGACAGGCATTCCTGCATCACTGCACTGAGCCACGGAACGACCGCTTTTCAATGCTTCAATTAATTTATTGCCAGATTCTTTTTTATTATGTTCATGATAGGAAACCACATGCCCGGAAATTTGAAAATGATTCAGTAATATTCTTGTGTGTCGTGTATCTTCTGCCGCGATTAAATCAACCTGCCGTAAAATGCCTACTGCCCGCTCTGTCATATCAGATAAATTTCCGATAGGAGTAGGCACAAGGTACAATGTACCCGCTTCCACCTCATTCATTTGTTTTCTTCCCATATATCTCCATAATCTCCTGTGTGTAAGATCCATCAGTATTATGGATTAATAACGGCGGTTCCA
>ENA-OPCX01000212-OPCX01000212.1-human-gut-metagenome-genome-assembly--contig:-NODE-212-length-30726-cov-6.423234_pt1 | contig 30726 bp, 19 predicted proteins | sample MGYA00241570_ERZ501491 | MGnify/ENA primary metagenome ERZ501491 (study PRJEB25962, sample SAMEA2042620) | human gut metagenome | biome: human gut; feature: human-associated habitat; material: faeces... | reverse complement strand
GTAGATGAACTTGCGCATACGAATGCCGAAGGATGCCGTCATGCAAAACGCCGGCGCCCTGCATCTGACAGACGACAGCCGGCGCACAGAGTTCTGCTCAGACCGCTGCCTCTCTTACCTGACCATTGAGAGCCGGGGCGACATTCCGCAGGAATATGCCTGCAAGATGGACAACTGCATCTACGGCTGCGACCGCTGCCAGGACGCCTGCCCATGGAACAGGTTTGCGCAGGGCACAACAGAAGAGCAGCTCCGCCCGCGCGAAGAACTGCTCAACATGACACGTGAAAAATGGACATCACTTACAGTGGACGACTATCGCCGGCTCTTCAAGTGCAGCGCCGTAAAGCGTGCCAAATACGACGGACTGATGCGCAACATAAAGGCTGCGCTGCAAGATAACGACAACAATAACAATGACAAGATATGAAACAGATCAGCAAAGACATCGTGCTGGCGGCCGTGGTGAGAAGTTTCTTCAAATACTTCGTCACCGGAATAATAGAGTCGCAGCACGGCACCGACATCCAAAACGGCTTTGAGCCGATAAACGTAAAGAAAACCATGCTCAACCACTATGAGCACATTTCGCGCTATTTCAATCGCGAGGCATTCTTTGCCCTGATGCGCCTCAACTTCGCAACAGAGGAGATGGAGCAGCTGCTGCGCGAGTTTATGAAGCCCGGAACCAGCGACATGGAGCGTGTCCGCTTTGCCTGCCGCACCGACGACTTCTATCAGGCCATGGTGAACGAATATAAGCGCAACTTCGAACTGCTGTTGTGCGGCCGTCTGGAGCAGCAGGATGAGCACGACGCCAACTACACACGCCTGCCCGAAGGCGGCACGATAGACGCCGAAATGGCAGAAAAGATTATCGGCGAAATTGCCGCTCACGCTTACTCGCACGGCAAGAACATCGGCAAAATCCATTAACCACGAAAGCTGATTAATAAGGGTAAGAGTTCCCTGACAACACCTTTATCCACACAAATCACAATGCAAGCAAACACAATCATTTGCTTACATTGTGATTTTTCGTAAGCATCAATAACCACATTCTTCCCGAAAAATCGCAATCAGGCACGAAAAACAACCTTTTTTAGTGTGCATCTGTAATTATCTTTATACCAACACGATATGCATATATCAATAATTATGTGCAAAAATCTCATATTGTTAAAAAACATTACTCGCCCACTTTTGGGTCGTAACTCATAGAGTAGCGGTAAAAAAACCTGCCACTTTTGATAAGAAACTCACCCATCTACCTCGCCAAAAACAGCATAATAACGCACAATATCACACCTTCTGCACCTAAAGACCCATCATTCTAGCACCCAAAACGCCATAAATTGCATAACTGATCCAATAATAAGCATTAAAAATTATCTATTTTCCTACTTTCACATAAAGATAGCCAACTGACGTTTTGAAATACGATTATCTAAAATACATATCAAAAGTTCAAATTCATGTCGACACATTGTTTTAATAGAGCTCAATCTGCCGTCGCCAAAGTTTGCCAAAATTTTTCCTATTTTGATTAATATATGATGCCGCTCGAATGTGTCAAAAATCGACGGCGGAACAAGATGGACAGGAAAAGCAATAGAGATTGAACTCGCACTGAAAAACATAACCAACAGAAAAGAATACACTATAAGGACATTCCGTGATAACGACATTTACTCATACTCTTACAGGCTCCGGCAGGCAGAGGCTGTTATCACATTAAAGTTTAAATTCTAAAACATAAGTTTTCAAACTATAATACGAAAGAATTTAATATATATGCAAATATAAAAACAAGTAGCCGCTAACCATAATGGCTAGCGGCTACTTGTTTATATTATAACATAAAGCAATTATTTCAATATAATTTTTCTGCCTTTCAATGGGTCAGTTTTACTCCTTATTATATACGAGCCTTTACCAAGTGCTGACAGCTGCATGTTTCGACCTATAAGTACACCCTGCATTGTGTATACATCATATGCAGAAGGTTGGACCGTAGTTATCATGTCTGAAATTTTTGTCGACTGCGGATTCACTTTTATATATTTAGTCGTTGTTCCATATCTATTAGTAAGATTTACGTACAAATAAGTTTCTCCAATCTTCAATGCATCAGATATATGCAGGGTATGTTCATCCGAATCGGTTAATGTAAGTGTGCATAATGTACCGTAGTCACTTGAGACAATTACATCCCCGCCTGTCGCACCACGAGAATATATAGTAATGTCAAAGCTGTAATAGTCAGAATTGGCGGTTTGCTGTACATTTGATATTTTATAACTGACAAATTGCGGACGTGCATCAAGTGTCAATGGAAATGTGTATTCATTTCCATTAGTGATACAAGTAATACGACCTTGCAGACACATAAACTCATCAACATAAGATAAGCCTTCATCAGTTGGTGTCACAATAAAATCTGCTCCTTGCCCTACAGCTGCGTCTACATATTTATGAGCATTATTGTCGTATATCTGATAAATCCAGTCACAAGCGACACGACATCCTAAAGAATCTTCTGCACAAAAAGTATGACTGGTATAAAGACTGCCATACCCTAACACATCAGTATTGTTTCCTTTAATGTGAACGTCATAAGGATTGATTCTCCATCCGATGGCAGACATCACGTCAAGAGTTTCGTCGCTTATCGGCAACAGACGTGTGCGGTCGCCATAAGGATAGTTCATGATATTGTCGCCGCTTAATGAAAAATAATTTCCGCTACGGTATGGCACATAGCCAGTAGGTGAAGTAAAAAGTTTATAGGCTGAATGTGGAGTATACAAACTGATTGCCTCTTTAAAAAAGTCATTCAGTGTAGCTGATGTTGCACCGACAGCAAGACTGCCCAAAGTTTTTTGTCCATCACTGACAAGATTATCAAAAGGCGAAGCCTGTTGTCTTATTGCAAAACCTAACTCGCCTTCTTGCTGTACAACACTTGTACCAAAGCCGAGCACATGGGCAATATGCCTGAGCAAGGCTGTTTGCAGATTATCAATACCCCAATCTGTCCCATCGCTACTCCATGATGTATTCCAGTTTATCAAAGCGTTTATTGTTATTGTGCCATGAATATTGTCTTTTTCATTTTCATTTGTTTGGGCAAACAGACTCCACGGCAGCGCATTTTTTCCATTGCCAGCATAAGCAACAGCAGTTTTTATTTCTAATGAAGGATCTATGTCTTCACCTGCATCCAGCATAATATGTACAGGAACATCTATGCTCAATCTGTCTTCCCATACATCAAGAGCCATACGCAAACAACGTTTAACTCCTTCGGTCATAAAAGAATTGTCAATATACGAAACATCAAATTTGCCCAGCCTTGACATGAGCGAACCTACAGGTGCATCTGTATCAATATCATACGTTTTTGCCGTCTTATCATAATCAGGCGTTTCAACACTATCGGTATATACTACAATTCCTTTTTCCACATTCTGACAACTAGCAGAAATAGGACAAATTACGAGCAATATCAAAATATAAATCTTCATAAACAAGCTGTATTGGTATTTATTTAACGTGTCAATGAAGACAATATTGTATTTATCAAGTTCTTATAATCTATCCGTGGTTATATTTCTTTAATAAAACAAATTACAACATCATATAATTATAATTTTAAACAAATTAAACCAGCGGCAAAAAAAGTTATGCACACAGAGTACACGATATTAAAGAAAAGGCTAAATTTGCAACTGCATGTCATATCACATATAAACGCGAAATTATGAAAAACATCGTTATCATCATTAGCCTGTCACTTTTTATGTGTGCCGCATCCTGCGCACAAGACATAAAAGACAATCCGCAGTTTGCTAAAAGCGTTAAAAGCAACATACGCAAAGCCAGACGCTCATCGGGCATAAGCCGTCCGTTCAGCATCAGCAAAAAAGACATGAAGGACATCGACTCATGCAGGATAAAGGTTTACTATGACGTTAAATTCGTAAAAGACACTGCCGACCGTGCATCCGTATGTAAAGACCTGCAGAGGCTCGATATCGGATACAACTACACTTACTGCTACAGCAGACTGCTGCATATTAACGACTCTCTGCGCACGATAGCATACGAAAAAGACGAGAACTATCCTTCGAAACTCGACGAAAACGACGTGCTGCCTGAAGAAATACTCACCAACACGAAAACAAAAACCCTTAACGTAAGGCGCAGGATGTATTATAACTATACAAACCTATGCTACAATGAGGCTGCTCCAAAAATTGAATGGAAGCTGGAAAGCGGAAGCAAAACAATAATTGGCTATCAGTGCAAAAAGGCATCGTGCACGTTCCGCGGACGTAAATACACGGCATGGTACACACCCGACATTCCCATATATAGCGGTCCGTATAAGTTTGCCGGCCTGCCCGGACTCATCATGCAGATAAGTTCAGACGACAATGACTATATCTGGACATGCGTAGGACTGGAGAAAGGACGGCCCGGCGACATGATAACAACTTATAAAGCCCACAACATGAAAGAAAAGGTGATGACAAGAGAGAAGATTATGGCTCTGATAAAGAAGATTTATAAAGACCCGGGAGGCGCACTGGCCGTGGGCGGTCCAAAGGAGCTGTTTGTCAGCGACGACAGAAAAACCGTACACATGGTTACATCAGGCGACTATCCTCCTGAGCCTTACAACCCGATTGAGCTTGAATAATGAGTCATAACAAAACGAAAAAGGAAAAATCGCTGATGAAACGTTACACCATACTGCTCTTGATATTAATGTCTGCCTATAGTGTAGCCTTCGCGCAGACCATATTCACAGGCAAGATTACCGACGGCAAAGGCACACCGCTGTCTGACATAACAGTAATGGCGCTGTCGGAAAAAGACACGACAAGCGTCATTGCATACACGTTTACGGAAAGCGACGGACGCTATAAACTGCAGTTTGACAGCAACGAGAGTGAAATAAGGCTCATGGTGTACGGTTTCAACATAAAGAAAATAAGCGAAACCGTAAAGAACATATCGGCAACACATAACTATAAGACAGAAAAAGAGTCGATAGAGCTACAGGAAGTAGTGGTGAAATCGGGTAAAATCTGGCAGCTTGGCGACACGCTCAACTATTCGGTCGACGCCTTTATCGGCAAGAACGACATATCAATAGGCGATGTGCTAAGGCGTATGCCCGGCATTCAGGTTGACGACAACGGACATATTTATTATCAGGGCAAGAATATAAGCCACCTTTACATCAACGGCATGGACGCTCTTGCCGGACGTTACAGCATTGCCACCAACAATCTTGCGGCACAGATGGTGGCAACGGTTCAGGTGATGGAGAACCATCAGGGAGTGAAAGCCCTGAAAAAACTCGTTATTCCAGACGAGGCAGCTATAAACCTGAAACTGAAACCTGAGGCAGCCGGCACGTTAAATATGGAAGCACTGCTCGGCGTCGGTGCCGACGACAATGGCATGATGTGGCACGAAGAAGCCGTAATGACTTATTTTTCAAAAAAGAGACAGCACATAGCAACATATAAGACGGCCAACGACGGCACTGACGTGTCGGCAGAACTTGCATCATGCAACAACAGTGGCGAAGCTGAACAGTTTACCGACATTGTGCGCCCTACTCCGCCTGGTATAGACAAGCACAACTATTATTTTAATCAGTCGCACGCAGCAAGCATTAATTCCGTATGGAAAAACGACGATGACCACGAAACTCGGCTTAACATTGTTTACTCCAACGACCATGAACACAGAAACAGTTATGACAAGACTACATATTTGCTTCCCGACGGGAGCAACACCGTGATATCGGAACAGTTGGCCGATGCTGCTACAGAAAACAGGGCTGAAGGCGACTTTGAATATAAGATAAACAAAGAGAAACTATATCTCAGCGAAACGGCCGGTATGACAGCTCACTGGAACAGCGGCAAAGGCTATACCGACAACAGTGAAGCAGCCATAAGTCAAAGTCTGTGGACACGCAACATAAGCATGCAAAACCGCCTGAGCATGATAATAAAGAAAGACGACTATAAAGGCGTGGCCGTAAACTCGCTCGTCACCTATGAAGAAAAGCCGCAGGCGCTGACGGTTATGCCTTGCATGTATGACTCAATCTTCGGCAACGGAAATTATACGGGGATGAGACAAGACGTAAAGAGCCGCAGATTCATGACTGAAAACTCAGCTGAAATGTTGTCTGCAATTAAAATAGGAAACTTCAGAATATCGCCCAAAGCCACGCTCAACTATAACCACAGCGGCATGGAAAGCGTACTGAACACAACAGGAGCAGCCTCGACGAGAGTAACCGATTTTGCTAATGACACTTATCTGTCGCACCTTAAAACGGGAATAACTGCAATGCTAGACTATTACGACGGCAGTCTTAACGCAGGAATAAACGTTCCGCTGATGTACGAAATGCTGAGCCTCAACCAGAAAATACAGCAGAACAGCATCAGCCGCAACGACTTCAACGTTTCGCTCACAGCTTATGTCAGATGGAAAGCGCTGTCAAATCTGACAATAAGCGGCCACTATACAGCCGACCACAGATACCCTTCATTGTCAACTCTTTACGGAGGATATATCCTCACCAACTACCGTCAAATAGCATCTTACGAGGCTTATATGCCACGCATGACATGGCAGGCAGCAGACATTGACATAGACTTTAAAGATCCGTTCAACATGATATTCATAACGCTCAATGCCTCTTATTCGTGCAGAAGTCCAAAAGTGATATATGGTGAAACGTTCAACGGAATATTATCTCACATGTATGCCCGCACCACATCAAGCCGTGGTGAAGAATTTGCCGTAATGCTTTCGGCAGGCAAAAACATAAGTTGGAAAAACATAAGCATAAAACTGACTGCCCAATACAGCAAAGGACACATGCCCGTATTGCGCCAGGAGCAGATAACGAGATATGACTCTGAGGCGGCAGTATTCACAGCCGGAATAAAGGCAGAGCCGTTCAACTTCATGTCTGTCGATGCCGGCAGCAGTATGTTTCTGTCTAAAGGAAGCACGACAGACGGATATTCAATGCCGGCAATACGCACAATGAACAACAGCTTGCTGCTCAGCCTCAGCATGCCGATGAACATAAGTATTGACACTGGACTGAACCACTATTACAACAACTTGGCAATTGGCAACAAATCATTTGCGTTGCTTAACTTAAAAATTAACCTGAATCATAAACGAGTGAAATATTCTCTTGAATGCAACAATCTGCTCAACACACACAAGTATGTCTATTCTTACAACATTGCCATGTCTGAATTTTATTCCGAATACAACTTGCGCGGCCGCTCCGTTATGCTGACGGCAAGGATGAATTTGTTTTAGTGGCAAGACAAAGCACGCATATTATTGATTAAAGCAGCGTTTGAATACAGCAAAACAGCCATTCCATATCTAGCAGATTGTCATCTGTTTTTTACAGACACAGGCGAACGTGCCAAAGAAAAAATTAGAGACAGTACGCCCCCCCAAAAAATAAAACATCTGCAGACACCAATATGTTTGTCGAATTAAACAACATGCTGCCCTGTGAACAATTGAAATTTAACTTACCTTGCATATCACCACATGCACAGCCGACGCATTAAAGTAAACAAATTTTATTAAAATTAACGTCCAAAATAGCCGAAAAGGGCGTTTATATAAAAAAATTAAGGGTTTAAGGTCAACTTTAATCGCCTTGTAACATAATATATCTATTTTTTAATTAATTTTGCATGTGGAATAGTTGTAAGGCGCATTCTGACGTAACAGAGGCGCCTTAGAAAAGAAAAATTAAGTCAGATTATTAAAATTTTATTTTTAATCATAAACAATAACAGTATGAGAAAACGTCTAGAAATTCTATTCGTGTTGATGTTGTTCTCTGCGACCGCCATGCTGGCCCAGATGACAACGTCAGGAATCAACGGTATGGTTACGGCCGGAGGCGACAAGGCTATCGGCGCCACCGTAACAGCAGTGCACGAGCCGTCGGGAACCACCTATAACACCGTGGTGAACGAAAGCGGCCGTTACTCTATCAACGGTATGCGCGTGGGCGGCCCCTACACCGTCAAAGTGAGCTACATAGGCTACACAACGAGCGTTACAAAAGATGTGACGCTGCAGTTGGCAGAGTCATACAGCCTGAACGTAAAGCTCGCTGAAGACGCCAATGAACTGGGCGAAGTAGTGGTTTCGGCCAAGGCTACAAAATTTACTGCAGAAAGAACAGGTGCCTCTACCAACATCAACCTGAGACAGCTGGAGAACATGCCTACAGTAAGCCGCTCAATCACCGACTTCACACGTCTGTCTCCCTACGGCGGCAACGGAATGAGCTTTGCCGGTACTGACGGCCGTACAGCCAACTTCACCGTGGACGGTGCCAACTTCAACAACAACTTCGGTCTGAGCGACGGTCTGCCCGGCGGTGGCAACCCTATATCTATCGATGCCATCGAAGAAATGCAGGTTGTGATATCACCCTACGACGTACGTCAGACTAACTTCATAGGCGGTGGCGTGAACGCCATAACCAAGTCAGGTACGAACACCTTCAAGGGTACTGCCTACATATATCATCAGAACGAGAACATGCGCGGTGATGCCATTGAGCGCGAGCAGATAAGCGGTGCACGCGAGAAAGACCAGAAGACAACTTACGGTTTCACTCTCGGCGGTCCGATCATCAAGAATAAGCTGTTCTTCTTCGTCAGCGGAGAAATGAGCAAGACTCCTACAGTGGTTAACCGTTGGCGCGGTTCTGTGGACGGCGTGGCCGACGCAGACAACTACATCTCACGTACGACATTGGCCGACCTTGAGAAGGTGTCTAACTTTGTAAAAGACAAATACGGCTACGACACTGGCTCATGGACAAACTTCCCTGCCGACGAAAACAACTACAAGCTGTTGGCACGTCTCGACTGGAACATCACCAACATGCACCATCTGTCATTCCGTTACAACTATACGAAGAACCGCAACTGGAACCCCACCAACGCATCTTCAATGGACGGAGGTACACGCTCGGCTTACGGTCGCTTCTCACAGATGTCAATGAGCTACGCCAACTCTATGTATGCTCTCGACAACCTTGTTCACTCTTTCTCTCTCGACCTTAACAGCCGCTTCACCGAGAACCTCTCTAACCAGTTCTTGGTTACTTATTCTAAGCTCGATGATGTGCGTTTCACCAATTCGGCTGATTTCCCCTTCATAGACATCATGGACGGCACAGGCACTAACACTGCCTACATTTCACTCGGTAAGGAGCTGTTCACACACAACAACGCCGTGCGTAATAACATCTGGAACATCAAGGACGATGTTACCTACTATGCCGGCAACCACAAGATTATGCTTGGAGCTAAGTTTGAACACCAGATGGCGCTCAACTCTTATATGCGTAACGGTACAGGATATTACCGCTACTACTCACTCGACGATTTCCTCAACGGAGCTGCTCCTGAGATTGTTAACCTGACCTACGGCTATGACGGCAAGAGCGATCCGGCTGCGAAAGTAAGCTTCAACACTCTCGGTATCTATCTGCAGGACGAGTGGTCTATCAATCCACGCTTCAAGCTTACTTACGGCTTGCGCTTTGACGACATGTTCTTCAGCAACGCTGACCTTATGACAAACAAGGCCATCTACGACCTCGACTACGACGGACGCCACATTGACACAGGCAAATGGCCGAGCTCTAACCTTACTGTAGCTCCGCGTGTAGGCTTCGTATGGGATATCCTCGGCGACAAGACCCTCAAGCTGCGTGGAGGTTCAGGTATATTCCAGGGCCGTCTGCCGCTGGTATTCTTCACCAACATGCCTACCAACTCAGGTATGGTGCAGTATCAGGCAATCATCAATGCCGCAAACGCTGCAAAGAAAGGATTCACAATGGAAGAATTTGCCGGAGGACTTGTTACAAACGAAAACGGCTATCCCACTATCGACGCCCTGCAGAACAAACTGTTTGAACTGGGCTATCCTAAGACAATCAGACCTGAGGACGGAACTCTGCCTTCACAGATATCAGCCGTAGACCCCGACTTCAAGATGCCTGAAGTATGGAAAACTTCTTTGGCTATTGACTATGTTGTACCAGTAAGCTTCCCTCTGACAATCACAGCCGAAGGTATCTTCAACAAGACAATATATGGCGTTACAATGCAAGACTGGTCAATTCCAGATGTAGGCGGATTTGCACGCTTCAACGGTGTTGACAACCGCCCGATATTCCCTACCGGATACAACAAAGATGTTGTGCCTGCTTATGTGCTGTCTAACACACACAAGGGCTACGGATGGAGCGCAAGCTTGTCAGCATACGCATCTCCTACAAAGAACATCGACATCATGGCTGCTTATACACACACCTGCTCTAAGGAGCTTACAGGTATGCCCGGCTCTAACGCTTCTTCTACAATAGCATATCTGCCTTCAGTAGAAGGTCCTAACAACATCAAGCTGCACAACTCACAGTATGTTGAGCCAGACCGCGTGATAGCACAGATCACTGCTCACGACAACAGCCACAACCACTTCAGCCTCATCTATGAGGGATGGCGCGGCTCTTACAACTACACATACATGCTGCAGAACGATATGAACGGCGACGGACAGGCTTACGACCCGATCTTCATCCCGACCGACGAGCAGGTTGAGAAGAACCAGTTCCGCTTCAAGACAGCTGACGACCGCGACCGCTTCATGGCTTATGTGCACAACAACAGCTACCTGAAGAATCATCAGGGCGAATATGCAGAGGCTTACAGCGTTTACTCTCCATGGGTTCACCGCTTCGACTTCAGCTACAAGCACGACTTCGTGTTCAACACTGGCGCATGCAAACACATGCTGACCCTGAGCTTCGACATCAAGAACGTCGGCAACCTCTTCAACTCTTCATGGGGTGTGGCCAAGACTCTCAACCCGGCTATCGGCACAGAAGCAAAGATCCTGAAATATGAAGGAGCCGACGCTGACGGCTATGCTGTGTTCTCTACTCCGTCATCTATCAACGGATCAACAAAGACATGGACAGCAAACCATGCAATCGGTCAGTGCTGGTATATGTCTATCGGCATCAAGTACACATTCAACTAATTTTTAAAACGGAAGTATAATTATGAAACTAAAAAATATATTTTCCCTGCTTCTGCTGAGTGTTGTGGCTTTGTTCACAAGCTGCTCAAACGACGATGACATCACTCTGCTTGACGACATTCAGGTGTCAAAATCATACATATCCATCCCCGAGGAAGGTGGTAACGACACCATCATTGTAAAAGCCAAAGGCGACTGGATACTTGAGAACAAGCCCAATTGGCTTAAATTTAACGAGCATTCTGACTCAGTAGGCAAGGCCGGTGAAACACAGCTCGTATTTTCTGCAGAACCTTACACAGGCGGCCGCAGCTCTGACGCCATGACAATAACATGCAACGGCAAGGTGCAGCATCTCAACGTCGTACAGGGTGAAGTAAGCATCACAAACGCCACTTGCGCCGAGGTTATTGCCGGACCTGACAACAAGACTTATCAAGTAACTGGTACGGTGACAGCTATCGCCAATACAACCTACGGAAACCTCTATCTGAACGACGGTACAGGTGAGATTTACATCTACGGAACTCTCGACGCGTCAGGCGCTGAGAAGAACTTCCTCAGCCTTGGCATCGAGGTAGGCGACGAAATCACAGTTCAGGGTCCGAAGCTTACTTACAACGGAACTGTAGAGCTGGTAAACGTTACTGTTGTTGACATCAACAAGAGCCTTATCAAGGTTGACTCTCTTTCTGCAGACGCCATTTCTAAAGATGGCGGCACCATTACAGCATATGTAACCACAAAAGGCTCAGGCGTGTCAGTAGACATTCCAGAGGATGCCAAGGAATGGCTGTCTATCGCTTCAATAAAGCAGAACGGCACATCTGCAGAACTGACCTTCAAGGCTGCACCCAACGAAGGAGGCATACGCTCAACAGAGCTGACACTTGCTACTGTGGCAGACGGTAAGACATACACCACACTGACTACAATCACACAGCAAGGCGGCATACAGGATGTATCTGTAGCTGACTTCAACGCTGCTGCCGACGGCGATGCACAATATCGCCTTAAGGGTGTGGCAACAGACGTTCAGGACAACGGAAGTTTCACGCTGACCGACTGGAGCGGCTCTACCTTGGTTTACAAGAGCACCAATGCTGCAGCCAAAGGCGTTAAGAACGGCGACATCGTAACCGTTGTAGGTACACACGACACATATAAAGGCACAGTAGAACTGGTAGGCGGCGACGTTACAGAACTGAATCCTACAACCACCATCTCTATTGCCGACTTCATGGGTCTTCCTGATAGCGACACCAACTATATGATAACCGGTACAATCACAAAGATAGCCAACGACCATTACGGCAATGTCTATATCTCTGACGGTACAAACGAGGTTTATCTCTATGGTCTGTATCCCGGATATGGTGCAACTGGCGACAACCGCTACGACTTTGTTGCCAACAGCGGTCTCAAGGTTGGAGACGAGATTACAGTTATCGGCGCTCACCTGACATACGGCGAAACAATTGAAATAAAGAACGCCATATTCGTCAGCAAGAACAACTGATAAGCAGAATAAAAAAAGCTGATGCCGCTTGCGACATATCAGATAAGAACAGAAATGGCTGTCCAAAGATTCATTTATGGACAGCCATTTCTGTTTCTATCAAAATCACCATTAGGCTGCAATAGCTTTATCAATTTTGCTCATTCATGCTTACGCCGCAAAATATAAATCTCAGAATATTTTCTTTTCCAGACAACCACTTTTATCACGCCTTGCTTTACGTTCTCGTTTTTTAGTTGTATTTTTGTCAGGTTAAGAAACAAATAACGGTAATATGTCAGATTTCAGACTAAAAGCATTCTACAGCGTGGCCAAGAACCTCAGTTTCACACGTGCGGCTAAAGAGCTGTTCGTAAGCCAGCCTGCAATAACCAAACACATCAACGAACTGGAACGGCAATACTCCGTAAGACTCTTCGACCGCACAGGCGGAAAGATAATGCTCACCGATGCCGGACGCCTCATGCTTGAACACTGCAGCCGCATACTCGACGAGTATAACCGCATGGAATACGACATGAACCTGCTCAACGAGCGCAGCAGCGGACACATAAGCATAGGCGCAAGCACCACGGTGGCGCAGTATGTGCTGCCGCAGATACTGGCAGAATTTACCGAAAGATTTCCGCAGATAGAGGTGTCGCTCACCAACGGCAACTCGCGCGACATAGAAAATGCACTGCTCAACCACGACATCGATCTTGGCATGGTAGAAGGCATCACCCATTCAGCCGGCCTACAGTATGAGCCGTTTCTTGAAGACGAACTCGTGGCCATAATAAAGCAGTCGGGCAACGAGTCGATGCCCGAAGAAATTACTCCACAGGAGCTGTGCCGCCAACCGCTCGTCATACGCGAACAAGGCTCAGGAACACTCGAGGTGATAGAGACCGAACTGGAAAAGCACGGAATAAGGCCCCAGGAACTTAACATACGCATACGCCTCGGCAGCACTGAAGCCATCAAGGCCTTTCTGCGCCACAGCCGCAGCATGGGCATAGTGTCGGTGTTCTCCGTGAGAGAAGAACTGGCCAGAGGCGTGTTCAGAGTCATCGACATTGCCGGTCTCAACTTCAGCCGCCACTTCTGCTTTGTGGCCTCTGCCGGCAAGGATTCGCCGCTTACCGAAAAGTTCAAAGACTTTACACGCCGCAGCATAATAACTTCAGGTTATAGAGTATAAAAAATTAAGATATACTACATAACAAAAAATTAATTACCTTTGCAGCAGTAAACTTAAAGGCAGCCAGACAACAAGACACGAAGGTCTGCCAGGCAAGGAGAAAAAGAGAATAAAATAAATATTATTAACAAAGGTAATCTATCATGTTTGAAAAAGGAAACAGGGCAAACACCCTTCACGGAATCTTGCTGATTGCATTATTTTCGTTTGCAGCATTCTATCTGGCAGACCTGCCCATCATGAAGCAGCTCTCGCTCAGTCCGCTCATCATCGGAATCATCCTTGGTATGCTCTATGCCAACAGCCTTCGCAACAAACTGCCCGAAACTTGGGTGCCTGGTATTAAGTTCTGCACGAAGCAACTTCTCCGCACGGGTATCGTGCTCTATGGTTTCCGCCTTACGCTGACACAGGTTGCGGCAGTAGGAGTGCCGGCAATAATCGTGGATGCCATAATCGTTACAGGAACAATATTTCTTGGTCTGTGGTTTGGCCGCATGCTCAAGCTCGACCGCGACACTACGCTAATGACCTCTACAGGAAGCGCCATATGCGGTGCAGCAGCCGTGCTCGGAGCCGAGCCCGTAGTGAAATGTGAAAGCCACAAGACAGCCATTGCCGTATCAACTGTGGTTATCTTCGGAACAATATCAATGTTCCTCTACCCCATCATGTATCGTTCCGGAATACTTTCAGGCCTGAGCGACACAGCCGTTGCAATCTACACTGGAAGCACGCTGCACGAAGTGGCACACGTAGCCGGAGCCGGCAACGCCATGGACCCGACAGACAGCCTGGGCATAGCCGGCACTGCAACTATCACAAAGATGATACGCGTAATGATGCTTGCCCCGGTGCTCGTCATAATGAGCTTCGCGCTTGCCGGACGCAAGAAGACCACAGCCGACGGACATAAGGAAAAGAGCAAAATCACAATACCCTGGTTTGCCTTCGGCTTCATCGGCATAATCTGTGTAAACTCCCTCCTGCAGTATCTTTTCGATGCACCGACAGTTAAGGACATACCGCTGAACGGCGTCATTGAATACATCGACACCTTCCTGCTGACCATGGCAATGACTGCTCTCGGAACAGACACAAACATACAGAAGTTTAAACAGGCCGGAGCCAAGCCGTTCCTCCTTGCCGGCATGCTTTACGTATGGCTCGTAGGTGGCGGATACTTTATAACAAAATACGTTGTAGGCTTTTTCGGATAATACGTTTTATAACGACATACTCTCTTCAAAGCACAATTCAATAAACTTAAGCACAAACCGGCGGACAGATAATCAATATCAGTCCGTCGGTTTGTGCTTTTCATCATAAACAAAAAGCCATGACCTGCTCAATGAGGTCATGGCCTGTAGCCCGGACGCGGGCTTACGACATATTATCACAAAAAATTAATCGTTGTCTGTGCTTATCCGGCAATATTTCTTGTGCCAGAACGCAAACAGCACTCCCGACAGCAGCAGCACTATGACGGCAGCTATATAGCCGGCAACATTGCTGAGTGCAAACGAATTTTTAGAAACAAGAAGGAATGCCACACACACGGCCGTCATAAACATAGCCGGGATAAGCGTTATGATATACGGCTTTGACTTACGCGCAAGATACACCGTAAGCGCCCAAAGCGTAAACACGGCAAGCGTCTGATTGGCCCATCCGAACCATCCCCATATAACGTTGAAGCCGTCTTCATCGGCGATGTTAAACCACAAGAAGCCCAGCGTGACCAAAAACAGAGGTATGCATATATAAATGCGGTGGCGTATGGTGTGCTGCTCAAAGTTAAGAAACTCAGCAATAATCAGTCTGGCACTGCGCAATGCCGTGTCGCCGCTCGTTATAGGAGCAGCCACAACGCCAAGTATAGCCAATGCACCGCCAAACATACCAAGCCATCCCGAAGACACGGTGGTTACCACCTCAGGTGCCTGAAGCGTAAGAGGAACGCCCAGCTCCTGTGCGGCTCCGCCATAAAAGAAATAAGAAGATATTGTTGCCCATATAAGCGCAACGATGCCCTCGGTTATCATCGCACCGTAAAACAGCGGACGTCCCTGTTTCTCATTCGCCATACAACGTGCCATAAGCGGACTCTGAGTGGCATGGAAGCCGCTGATGGCACCACAGGCAATGGTTATAAAAAGACATGGGAATATCGGGCCCGATTTAGGCGACAGATTGCCAAGTCCGTCGGTAAGCTCTGGCAGCTGCGGCCATTTGACAAACAGCACCACCATGAGCGCAACAGCCATAAACAGCATGGCAATGGCAAAAAGCGGATAAATCTTGCCGATAATCTTATCAACAGGAAGCATCGTGGCAAGAAAATAATATGCAAAAATTATCAGACACCATACATAAACCCATGTAACTGAGTCGCCGCATATTGTACCTAATATCAATGCCGGACTATATACAAACACGGCACCGACCATTATAAGCATAAAAACAGAGAACACCAGCATGACCTTCTTAGTTGACTTGCCGAGATAACAGCCTACAAGCTCCGGCAGACCTGCACCGCCATGACGCTGCGACAACATTCCGCTGAGATAATCGTGAACCGCACCAGCAAAGATACAGCCGAAAACTATCCACAGATAGGCCGAAGGGCCAAACTTGGCACCCATGATGGCACCGAAAATAGGTCCTGTGCCGGCAATGTTAAGAAACTGAATCATAAAGATTTTCCATCCCGGCAATACTACATAGTCTACGCCGTCGGCCATACTTACAGCCGGTGTAGGACGGTCGTCGGGAGCAAACACACGCTCTACAATACGTCCATAAATGAAATAGCCCACCACAAGGGCAACCAAACTTAAAACAAATGTGATCATAGATTAGATTATTATTCTCTTTTGAACATACTAATTATTGGCAAAAGTAAAAATATAAATTTAAAAATGCAAAGAAAAACCTGATTTTATATATAAAATATATAAGCCGCACAACAGCTTATCCCACTGAGACATTTCATGTTGTTTTAAAGTTTTATCCTAAAAAATGCATCACTGACAAAAACAAGACTACGCAAAAATGCCATAAACGTGATATCCGGCACAACAATATCTTAATATTCAAGCTGAATATCAAATAAATTTATTTTACAACCCAGAAAAATCGAAAGCAAAACATACATTTATTATTAACAAGCGTTCATATCGAACGTCTATACTGTAAAAACAATAAGCAAAACAATGCGTATTAGTTTCAAATCATTAACCTATTGTTTTCATGTCGTAACTCGGCCACTTTTGAAGCGAAAACGGCCGAGTTTTTCATCAAAAACTAATTGTTTTTTTATGAGAAATCAGTATGCTCCGCAAACGTAAGCCAGTCCGTAGACTATGACGTTACAAATCGCATCACCTGTTAAGCCTACATAAAATAAGCCTTGCCATACAGCCAACGCATCATTCACATGCAAGAATATCGTCAGGCCATGCACATGACATAAAAAATTTACCTTCTTGTAGCTTCCGTATATTTACTTCTCTTTTGCCGCCAGCTTTTTATACATGGCAGGAGTCATGCCGTTAATTTTCTTAAATGTGCGGTTAAAGCTTGTCGCATTGGTATATCCCACCTCCTCATAAATAGCCTGAATGGTCATATTGCCATAATGCTCATTATCCGAAAGCATTCTGCATGCCTCCATTATACGCTTCTCGTTAATGTATGTTCTGAAGTTTTTATTGTATGTCTTGTTGATGACAAACGAAACATACTTTGTGTTCGACTTTGCCATGTCGGCTATAATCTTCAGACTGAGGTCTGGATCAGAAATTATTTCGGGCGTATTTATAATCTCATTAATTTTCGCAAGAAGCGCGTCTGCCTGTTCCTGCGTCATGTCAACCCCACCGGCATTTCCGTCAAACTCGTCGTCGCCGGCCTCATCGCCTTCATTGTAAGACGGCACAATAGCCACCTTGCTTCTGTCTGATTTTATCAAGTCGTTGTTCTTGTTGATAAGCAGGCGCTGTGCATTTCTTAAATTACGGTTTTTGCGTATAACCACCACTGCCAGCACAATCGTGATTATCAACAAAATAGAAATCAAGATAACAGCCAAAGTATAAATGTTGATAATCGAAGTCAGCGAACTTATCTCCTCCGTACTTTTACGCGACTCATACTCCTGCAGCTTTCCCCTTGCCTGGTTCATGCCCTTTGCACTAAAAACCGAGTCATAAGTCTCAAGATACAACACTCTGTATTTTCTGGCAGAATCGCTATCGCCATTTCCGGCATACGCCTCGTAAAGAATCTTGTACGCATTGATTTCCATCTCGGCATTATCCATTTCAACAGACATATCCCGGCATTTAGCTCCATACTTTATGGCATTGCCGTAATCATGCTTTTTGACGAGAATATTTCCTATCTCAGACTCCTGATATAATATAAAGATGTCGTCCAGCTCATTTTTCTCTGCGTATGCGGCAGCCCTTAGATGATCCTTCACAGCTTCGTCATACTTACGTTCAGCCTGCTTTATTCGGGCAGAATTATATATTAGGAAATACTCCCATTGTGTTGCGTTCTTGCTTACCTGCATCTTCTTGGCTATATCATAATATTCCTTTGCCTTTTTAATATTCCCCAGATGACAATATGCAGGCACTATATTAGTAAGGTATTTGCCTATCAGCTCTTCGTCATTAAGCTTTTTCGACATTTTGTATCCTTTCAGCAGATAGAAGAGGTTTGCCTCATAATCGCCAAAAGCTTCATAAATATTGGCAATATTACCTATGCATGCCATGTATGTGCGCTTGTCGTCTTCCTTTTCAGCTATTTCCATACCTTTTATATAATATGTAAGGGCCAAAGGATAATTGCCATCCTTATACAAGCCGTCGGCTATTATTTTTGTCATGCCTGATTTTGTGTTTGCAGGCATCGACGCATAAGAATGACATACAGGACATACAAATAGAAATATTATGAAAATAATGTGTTTAAACATATCGTATTAGGCTATTAATAAATTTTAATCGACAGGCTATTAACCGTCTTCCATTGCAAATTTAAACAAAATATAAGAGAAAAATATAGACAAAATCGTAAAATGCAAGTTTTTTTTTAATATTTCGTGAAATGTGAAGAATTTGGATGCTTTTATTTGTATAATCTGTAATAAAAAATATAATTTAGCAGACGTAAAAATTTAATAAATCTATTATTCTGATAAACTTAACACCTACAATATTATGAGAATCCTTAACGTTTTTATTACCATTGCAGCTTGCCTGATTTGTTTAAACGGCACATACGCTGCTCCTGCCTGGCCAAACAAGATATCATACACCCAGGCAGACGGAACTAAGGTAACAGTGTATTTGAATGGTGACGAATACATGCACCATTATGTAAGTGAAGACGGATTCATCCTTCTACCCGATGCAAACGGAAGTCTTAGATATGCAGAAATTGTTGACAACAAGGTGGTGCCGACAGGAATGGTGGCACACAACGCAACAAGCCGCAACGCTAAAGAACTCCAGTTTATAAAGACATTAGACCAGCAGGCTATCAAGCAAAAGCTTGCCGTAGCCTATAGGGACAAGCGCCAGGAGATAGCCTCTAAGGCGCAAAGAGTAAAAAGTCAAAGCTCGCCAAGCGTCATAGAGCCTGTATTCCCTACAATAGGCAATATCCGCGGACTTATAATCTTAGCCCAGTTTAAGGACCAGAAGTTTTCTACTGACAACATCCATGACATATATAACAGCATGGCAAACGATGAAGACTATTCAGGCCCGTATGCTTCAGGAAGCATAAAGAGCTATTTCACCGCGCAGTCTGCCGGAAAATTTGTTCCTACATTTGACATTGTCGGCCCAGTTGACCTTCCTCACGAAATGGCATATTACGGCTATGACGAGAGAGCAGCAGAACTGATGATAGATGCATGCAGCATGGCAGACGCAAACACAGACGTCGACTTTTCTAAATACGACTACAACGGCGACGGATATGTTGATTTTATCTTCGTGGTGTATGCCGGCTACGGACAGTCGCAGGGCGGCAGCGAAGAGACTGTATGGCCACAGGCCGTAGACCTGACCTACGAAAGCTGGAACATGTACGACGGACTGTATTTAGGCCAGGCAGCATGTTCATGTGAGCTGAGAGGCCATGAAGGAACAACTCTCGACGGCATCGGCACATTCTGCCATGAGTTCAGCCACATCCTCGGACTGCCTGACATATACGACGCTGCATATTCAGGAATGCAAGGCATGCTTACATGGGACGTGATGTGCAACGGACTCTATAATGACGACAGCAAGACTCCTGCCGGATACACAGCAATGGACAAATATACTGTAGGCTGGCTCGAACCTGTAGTGCTTAGCGAACCTGCCAAGGACCTGACATTAAACCCGTTGTCTGAATCAAATGAGGCATACTTCATTGTATGCGGAACAGACAACAATGAATACTTCACCTTGGAGAACCGCCAGCAGACAGGCTGGGACAAGGCTCTCGACGGTCACGGACTGATTATTTCGCAAATACATTATGTTCCTTCTCTTTGGAATACCAACCGTGTCAACACCTCATCGTCAGGCTATGAGCATGTTTCTCTTATCCCTGCAGACGGACATGCCTCTGACGGCACCGAGGCCGGCGACCCGTTCCCCGGAACAAGCAACAACACACAGTTTACCGACACGTCAATGCCTTCTGCAAAATGGCATACTACATCTGACGCAGTAAACTGTCCGATAACAAACATAAGAGAAAACAACGGTGTGATCACTTTCGACTTCAAGAGCGATGCAACAGGCATTGAATCATACGAAGCAGGACAAGAACTGGCACGCATCAGCGCAACAGGCGGAACAATAAATATTGACAATCCGCAAAAGTCTGATGTACTCATACTCTCAGCTGACGGCCGCATTATACAAAAATCAGCCCAGAGGCATATAACATGCACTCCTGGATGTGGCATGTACATTGTAAAATGCGGTGAGTTAATTAAAAAAGTTATTTTAGCAAGACCCTAATTATTAACATTTAAAAAGTACCATTATGAAGAAAATTTTATTCTCCATGCTTGCAGTTTTGGCTATTATTTGCGCCAACACATCTGCGTATGCTGCAGACAGCGGCTCAGCATCAACCGTAAACAGGAAAATGTATGGATACTTTAACTACAACGGAGCTCTGGCAGGTGCTTACGGCTTTTGTTCATTAAACCTCAATGATCTTTCAAAAGCTGACGTAATATATCCTTATGGAAACATGAAGAGCATCTATTCGGGAGCTGCCGTAGACGACGTCTTCTATGCATACGAATATGTCTACGACTCATTTATGGGTCCTCAGAACGGCGACTTCATATCATACAATATAACGACGGGCCGTTACACCGTGCTGGGTTCGGAAGGACTTGCCGCACAAGGCACTAACTTCAAGACACAGGACATGACCTATGACTACAGTTCTAAGACAATGTACGCAATAGGTTTCTTCCAGGGAGAATCTGCCCTGTATAGCGTCAACCTTAAAGACGGTATGCTTACAAAGGTTACAACGCTGCAAAAAACTCTTGGCGTAATTGCTGCCGACATGGACGGAACATTATATGGCGTAGGCGCCAATGACGGCGTGCTGTATAAGGTGAACAAAAATGATGGTTCGCTCACAAGAGTATTGCAGACAGGTTTCGGAGGATTGTCACAGAATCAGACAATGGAATTCGACCATTCTACTGGTCTTCTGTATTGGGCAGCATGCTCATATGATTATGACAAGGGCATACAAGCACACATGCTGTGCATCGACCTGACATCTGAAAATGTAACAATGAAGAATCTCGGACAGATTGGTATCAACTCATCATTCATGGCTCTCTACATCCCGTTTGCTGAAGGCGGAGACAACGCTCCTGCAGAACCTGCAGAATTCACAGTTACACCAGGAGAGAAAGGTGCAAAGACAGCACACATGACATGGAAAGCTCCTACAACTTCTTTCGGCGGCGAGACATTGGCTGATGCCGTTACAGGTTATGTGATAGAGCGTAACGGAGAAAAGATTGCAACTCTGGAAGCTAATGCAACGTCTTATGACGACACCAGTATTGATGCTGACGGCGACTACGCATACGTTATTTACGCTGTAAACAAGGCCGGCAACGGCGGCAAGGCCCGCGCAACGGTATTTGTAGGCAACGACATGCCGGGACAGGTGTCTAACATGAAATTCGTCGTAGGCGAAGGATGTGCTTCAGCCAAGCTGTCATGGGACGCACCTACACAAGGCTTTAATGGAGGATATTTCTCTCCAGACGGACTGACATATAAGATCGTGCGCCAGCCGGACAACAAGACTGTTGTTGAAAACCTGAAAGAAACCACGTTCACAGACGACCAGATGACACGCATCGGACGCTACACATACGTCATCTATGCATGCAACGAATATGGTGAGACAGCTGCAAACATGCCCGAAGCCTATGTACTCGGCAAGGCAATGACTCTGCCGATGTCACAAGACTTTTCAAACATGACATATTTTGAAAATCAGTGGATGGCTTATGATGCCAATAAAGACGCATACAGCTGGACATATACATCTGAATGGGGACCGCTGCAGTTTGACGATACTACACCATGCGCTGAATACATTGTCAACCCAGGTATCGAAAACTACGGAAATGACGCCGACGAATGGCTGATAAGTCCTCCGCTCGAGTTTAATGCCGCAAAGAGCTACAAGATTAGAGTGAAGATACGCTGCACAGCCGAAGAGAAACTGCAGTTCACTTTGGGCAGCAACAACATTTACACAGAACATGCTATGTTTGATGAATTTACGTTCAAGCCGCAGTTGAATGAATCAGGCGACAACTGGATTTACTCTGAATATGAGTTTAACGTTCCGGCAGGAACAGACGGAGCGCGCTGTATAGGTATACACCTCGTAAGCCCGTATCCTGTAAATGGAATGTCTTATTTACAGATAGCAAATGTAACTGTCGAAGAAGGTGTTGCATCAGGAATCAAGCAGACAATAAATTCTGATGAAGCAAAGAACGACAACGACATATATACCATCGACGGACGCTTAGTGCGCACCGACGGCAACCTTAAAGGCCTCACAAAAGGCATATACATCAAGGGCGGCAAGAAATATGTCATAAGATAAAACCTTTCCAGACTATATATATAATATTTGCAGCATGGAATATTTCCCTGTGCGATTTATTCCGCCGAAACTGAAGATAATATCCCATGCTGCAATTCTTGTTTAACTTTTAAAACTTACAGCTTATGAAAAAACATTTTTTTGCAACAATGTTGCTAGCTGCAATGTCAGGCTTAGCCATCGCACAAGACTCGCCCGAAACAGCGATAGACCTGCGTGTCGGTTATAACGAATATACGCCTGATACAAAAGAAGAAGTGGACGTTTACTGGAAATACACAGCTGAAGAAAACAGCATACTTACGATTGAAGTAACCAGTATACAGCAATTAGAGGCATTTGAACTCGAAGGCAACGAACGAGTTCCTGTAAAGCCAGCTCAGAGTGAATTCTACATCACACAGAATTTCCCGTTAAAGGCCGGCAGTACAATTTATTTTAAAATACCTGTATACGATGGCAACAAGGCAAAATTTGACTTAAAGACAACTTCTTTCCCTGAACTTGGTAAAGGCCTTGAAGAAAACGACCCCATGCCAATATCACCTGGAAGAAAGTATTACATGGGAAATCAGTATGTATTTTCTGATCAAGTTTTCTATGCCACTTATACGGCAGACAAAGAAGGGTTGCTCGTCATGACTGCACCTACAGCCGTAATGGGCATTGCAGTTGAAGGATCTATTGGACTCAGATTCGACCCGACATTCGCCATCGACCGCGGTTCACAACATCAATGCAAGATGCCGGTAGAAGAAGGAAAGACATATCTAATAAGATTCGACAACTATTCTCCTTTCATGCTTGACATTACATTTGAAGATGCCGAGCGCGGCTCACTCTACATGCCGTTCCGTCTGAAAGAAGGCGACAACACTGTTCCTGCAGCAGCCGGTACTTATTACTACATATACTCAAACGAAAGAACCGGATATGGAGTTGTCAGCAGCACAAGCGAACTTCCTGGCGGACAAGTTAAGATTTTCCCGGAAGACAAGAGTTTGGTTGAAGCCGGATATACGTTGGCCACATCAGAAGAAGGCAGCTTCAACACACGTTGGGAACTGGAAGAGCCAAACACTATATATTTCGTATGTGTAAACAAAACTGAAGCTACGGCAGAAGAGCAGATTATGACCTTTGCATGCGAAGACTATAAAGCAGGAGACAAAGAGTCGAATCCGATTGTAATCAGCGAAATTCCATCAGAAATCACAATGGAAGCGTCTAACAAGACAACATTCTATGCGGTAGATGTTCCGGCACAGTCGAACAAGATTCTTGATGTAAAGGCTGTTACTGAAATACAAAGCGGATACACTAAGGTTGAAATTTATCTTGAAGGCAACAGCTATAACACAGTTTCTGACAATAAGGCTGTTTACACACAGGTCAGCGGAGGCGAGCAGGGCCAGCGCTATATCATCAAATGGACTTCAAGCGAGACAGAGCCTATCACATTCAAAGTTTCAATGGAGGACATAATGCAGGGAGACATCATCACAGATCCTATAACAGCCGTGAAAGGTGAAAACACTATTGAAAACAAGAACGGATACATCAAGTATTATAAGTATACAGCCACAATAACCGGCAAGCTGTATTTCAGCGGACCGTCTAATATGTTTGTTTCATTCCCGAAGGGCACCGGCCCATACGACGGCTCTTATTCTACTACAAGAGACGAAAATATGGCATACGTGCTTGAGATTCTTGAGGGAACAACATATCTCATTAAGATAGACGGAGCCTTGGACGGACAGAAGTTCACCATAGAGGAAAAAGATTATGATCTCGGAGAAGGACGCACTAACCCGATAATAGTAGACGGCGATACATACACATTCGGAGACGAAGTGCCGAGCAACCTCTGGCTGCAATACACTATGAAGAAAGACGGTGTTCTGACCATCGAGAGTGACAAGCCTTACAATACAATGGGCTATGACGAAATTTATTACTGCAAGGGCAAGGACGGTGAACCTGTTGCAATATCAAGACCATACTTCGACGGAACAACAGCTTCTACTATTTACTATGTTGATCTTTCTGCTGCTGCAGGCGACATATTCCTTGTAAATGTTAAGATAACAACAGCGTCAAAAGGCAACAACGTAACCTTCACCGAAAGAGAATTCAAGGAAGGCGAGTCTGTCAATACGGCTATCGAGCTTAAAGACGGAGAGGCTGTAGAACTACCGGAAGTTGAGGCAACAAAACCGTTATGGTATGTCGTTCCGCTTGAAGAAGGAGAAGTTACTGTTACAACCAACGCTCCGTTTATGACCAACCCTGTATGGTTTGCCAACGAAGAAGATGCACTCAACGGAACTAATGGTGTTGTAATGGAATTCCAAAACTCATTCGACGAGGATTACAATATGCTATGCACTTGGAAAACCACTGTCACTACTCCTGGCAAGCACTATATAAGAGTAGACGAAGCATACACAGGCATCAGCATGACACTTACAGGACCGGTAAGCACTAACATATACCAGATGAACGATATGCAAGAAGGCATAACTGCAGGCAAAGGCTACATCAATGTCAGCGCTGCTAATAAGCCGGTTGCTATCTACAATGTTTCAGGCGTAAAAGTGACAGAAAGCAATGTTGACGGCAACTGTACCTTCAACCTGAACAATGGTATATATATTGTAAAAGTAGGAAACTTGGTAAAAAAAGTTTTAGTTAAATAATAATGGGGATTTTCACATCATAGAATGTGGATATAGTAAAAGCGGCGCCTGTCTTTTCTGTTTTGGAAAGACAGGCGTTTTTTCATCATAAATTATTGACTTTCAAACATTCTGATACGTATCATTCCGTATTGCAAAAGCATAGTTTTTAGAATGCGAAAGGTGGCCTTTTACATTACGAAAGGGTACTTATCATATTGCCAACGCATATAATAAAAATGTTTTTCTTTAAAAACTCATCACTCGTCACAATTGGGCATAACTTATTTATCTACAACAACTTACAGTGTGACGAGTTGACTTTTCAACTCGTCACACATGCATATTTGGTCAACCAAAAACAGGATTAATCATGCCCAGAAACTGTTGTTTGTCTGAATTCTGCATTATGAAAACATCAATAAAAGCCTGAAAAAGCTGAAAAACAGATAGTATGATGAGTTGAAAAGTCAACTCATCACACTATAACCACCTGACAGCAAGCATCTTAGAGCAGAATGTGACGAGTGATGAGTTTCTAAAGAAAAAATTATTCTCCTATTTGCTCCACGATATAACGCACTCCGGTGCGCGTGTGGCGCCTGTTGAAACCTAGCCGCTTCAACGTTATGCCTACACTTTTATCAGACAACCCTGACACCGGCAGACGTGGATAGGCACGGCAGACTACGGACACAATGTCGTCAACAGACATCTCATGCCCTGCCCCATCGGCTTCAGGAATGCGGAAGAGACGGGCTACGGCCGAGCCAAAATCAGATACACGCATGAAGCTCATGTTGTCGTCCATCAGGCGTTCAGTAGCAGCCGCATTGAGATAACACAAAGCGCCGCCACGTATTTCGCTTATAATCTGGGCATAAAGCTGCTGATAATCAACAGCCGAAGTGAAATCAATGCTGCCCGTAACTGCCACGCACGCAAACCTTCGGCTACCGGTAAGGTCGGTCAAAGGATGTCTGCTGTTGGTTGTGGCAATGAAGCTTGCATAACGGCGTTCAGTTGAAAAATTGCTGCGATATGCCTTCACGGCTGTTACTTCACTCTTTGAAATGATGTATTTAATCAGCGGCTGTCTACTGGCCGAATAGCGGTCGAACTCATCGATGTTGATAAGGGCAAAGGATGACAGGCCACGCATCAGCGTGTTGTCGTTGCGGAAGTCGATACGGTCGTTGTAATAGGCGCGGAGCTCTGGCGGCAATATAATCTTGGCAAACGACGACTTGCCACAGCCCTGACTGCCAATGAGCAGTGGAACAAGGTCGTTGCCGTGCATGACATCCAGCCCCATCCAGTGAGCAACCATTGAGCGCATCCATACACTGAAGTATTCCGGCCAACGGGAATTGCCGGTAGGAACACGCTGCGCAAAGGCCTTTAGGCGGTCGCGTCCGTCCCATTCGGGCAATGAGTCAAGCCAATGGTTCAACGGATCAAAATCAGAAACGAGCGTAGAATTCACGCGTTCCTTGATGTCACGTGCCCACACCCTGATGCCCTCGCGCTGAGCATTCACAGCTATGGTGTTGATAACTTCCAGCGTAACCGGCCTGTAATCGGCATCGCAAGCCCCGATGTGCTTATACTGCACCACACCCGTAAGCACATTGCGGCGCATAACATAACGTGTACTGAAAAAATTATCAAGCTTTATGGCCTGAAGCCGGGGAGCCTCGACATACCTCAACGGATTAGGATTATCTTCTGCCTGACGATATGCCTGCGCAAAAAACAACTCAACCAGGCCGCGTTCTACATTAATCGTGCCAAGGTTCATTGTGCGGTCAACACACATCTGCTGCGGCAAACCTGACTTACGGCACAGGTATGCCAGCTTCTGTATGGCACTTTCAGCATAATAAGGGTCGTCCTGATTAAGTCCAGAATCGAGCACATGGTTCCAACAACAATAAAAGATATAGCGATAAGCCTCTGAAGACGATTTGCCCGGAAGAGGCGACTCATCGGCTTCAAAAGCGTGCGAACGGCATACATTAAAAGTGTCATATACATCATTCTCACACACAATCAATGTCAAAGCCTCACGATTGTAATAAATTCCGGCATCGGCACTCATAAGGCACATAGCCTCGGCAGTGCCTGTCTGCATAGATATTTCGGTCTTTAGCTGTGACGAATATATATAATGCAGAAGTCTGTACCCCTTTGTCATTAGCCTGCGCCAGGCCTCCATATCGCATGGAACAGTGCCGTCGGTCTGCGAAATAGAACAAACCACAATGACAGACAATCCATTCGCACCGATAAAAGCTAACAATGTGTATGGCTGGCGCGATGCAACGCGCCGTATGCGCACAGCCTCATCAAAGCTCTTTAGCCCTGCTATCTCGATGAAAAGCAGTCCGTTGCGTCCGACTACAATTCTTTTGCCGTTGCGACGCTTATATACGGAAGAGAAACAAAGGCGCGGAATGCGGTTGTCGGCTGTCATTACATCGCGCCGGGAACATGAGACCAGCTTGCCGGAAGACAGCAACGGACTATAACAGCGATAGTCTGACAAAGCATCGGCATAGCGTCCCTGCCTGATCATAACCACCAATTCGTCCAACTCACAATTAACAATAGTCTCCCTGTTAAGGAAGTTCTTGAACAAACTTACTTTAAATGTATTATTCATGATATAAGAAATTATTTGTTATCCTTGCCGCAAAAATACAACATCAGAAAAGCGATTGCAAATTTTATCTATATCAAAAACACGCTAAAGTTCTAATAAGTCAGCAGCCGCAACAGTCTCCCCGCACCGAAACCCAGCCACTGCAACATAAGAGAACAAACAAATTTACGAGAAATGCCCATAACTGATACTGCAAATATGGAAACAGAGATTAAATCAAAACATGCAATCAGATCAAGCAAATATACGACAAACTGTAAGCAGCATAAAAAATGAAGGAACAAAAGTGTTAACAAATTTGTATATCAGTTAAAAACGATATACCTTTGCACCCCGTTAGGTAAAAAGATTATTTGTTTTAAAGGTTATGATGATTAGACAACTGGCCATATTGTTTGGCTGTCTCGCATTGGGTGAGCTGATAATATGGCTCACGGGCATACCTTTGCCGTCGAGCATCCTGGGCATGCTAATTCTTACTCTTCTGCTGAAGCTGAAGATAATACGTCTGGAATGGGTAAAGACCATATCAGACTTTCTTGTAGCAAACATCGGATTTTTCTTTGTTCCGCCCGGCGTTGCCATTATGCTCTATTTCGACATTATTAAGGCCGAATTCTGGCCGATATTAATCTCAACGGCCATATCCACGGTAATTGTACTGGCCGTAACGGGATGGGTTCATCAGATTTATGGAAAAGCCGTAAACAGGAAAGGAGGCGACCAATGAGCTATCTGTCAAACGAATTTTTTCTTATCGCCCTCACGTTCGGCAGCTATTTCTTCGGAAAGCTGCTCCGCAAATGGACTCATTGGACAATAATGCACCCCATTCTGGTGAGCATCTGCGTGCTGATAGCCTTTCTGAAGATATCAGGCGTAAAATACGAAACATACAACACGAGCGGACACATGATAGAATTCTGGCTTCAGCCAGCAGTCGTGGCGCTTGGCGTACCGCTGTATCAGCAGCTTGAAACGATAAAGAAACAGTTTCTGCCGATACTCATGTCAGAGCTTGCAGGCTGTCTGGCAGGCATCATATCGGTAGTGCTTATAGCTAAAGCGCTCGGTGCGTCGAAGCCGGTGATAATGTCGCTCGCACCTAAATCAGTAACCACGCCTATCGCAATGGAAGTTACGAAGAGCATCGGCGGAATACCGTCGCTTACGGCAGCCGTAGTGGTGTGCGTAGGTCTGCTGTGTGCGGTGGCGGGCTATAAGACAATGGGATTTGCACGCGTAAACAGCCCTGTGGCACAAGGTTTGTCTATGGGAACGGCGGCACACGCCATGGGTACGGCAACATCAATGGACGTGAGCAAGGTGCACGGAGCCTACGCAAGTCTTGGACTTACAATCAACGGCATCCTTACCTCACTGCTTACGCCGTCAATTCTGCCGCTTATGGGTATCTGATTTTACACTTACTTTCTAACATTCATAAAATGCAGACGGACAACAGCCGGAAAGATACATCTAACGCTGTTGTCCGTTATTTTTTTGTATAGAAGTAAGATCAGCCTCAGATATTTTAGCTTATAAAAATACATCCGGAGCCACAGCCCCGGATGCATAACAAAGATTATAATCAATTCGATATTATTTCTGCATGTCGTAAACCACCTGCATTATCTTCTTGCCCAGTGCGTCAGCCTCCTCCATTGATGAAGCCTCGCTATAGACACGGATAATCGGTTCAGTGTTAGACTTGCGCAGATGCACCCACTTGTCGGGGAAATCAATCTTAACGCCGTCAACATCGTTTACCTGCTCGTTGCTGTACATCTGCTTAACCTTCTCGAGTATTGCGTCAACATCGGTTGAAGGAGTAAGGTCTATGCGGTTTTTGGCTATATAATAATCAGGGAATGTTGCGCGAAGCTCGCTTACCTTGCAACCCTTATGAGCCAAAGACGACCCCCCAGTCTGCATAAGCACGGAACGCCAGCGGCGTGTGCGAAAGCAAAAAGTTACATTCGCTCCTGTCAGGCTCGCCTAGAAGCTTTGTAAGCTCGTCCTTTGTGATCTGCGGCAGGTCGTGATGTGAAAAATCTTCGTTGCGGTAAAATCTTTGGGGAAGCTGAGTGCCGTATATATTGATGTGATCCTCGCCTATTTTTATCTGCTCCATGTTGTTTCTCAGAATGTGTACTCCACATTCGGTGAGTTTCAAAGCAAGGGCTTCGGCATTATCCATGTTGTCAGTTTCATGGTTACCGAAAATATAATAGGTCGGTGCGATATGTTTTAGCCTTTTCATAAGGGCAAGCTTCGGTATCATGTCCGTTTCATCACGGCTGTAAAGATCACCTGCAAAGAAAATAAAGTCAGGCTCAGC
>ENA-OPCX01000207-OPCX01000207.1-human-gut-metagenome-genome-assembly--contig:-NODE-207-length-30996-cov-6.361139_pt1 | contig 30996 bp, 16 predicted proteins | sample MGYA00241570_ERZ501491 | MGnify/ENA primary metagenome ERZ501491 (study PRJEB25962, sample SAMEA2042620) | human gut metagenome | biome: human gut; feature: human-associated habitat; material: faeces... | reverse complement strand
GCAGCTAAACACAATAAATAATTATGGATTTTGAATTATGAATTATGATTGGGGATTTCTTCCTGTTCATGGTTCATGGTTCGCGGTTCATAATTCAGAATTCATAATTCATAATTTATAATTTAACATTAGTATCATGAAAGTTTTAGTATTGAACTGCGGTAGCTCGTCCATCAAATACAAGTTGTTTGATATGGACCATAAAGAGGTTATCGCTCAAGGTGGTATTGAAAAAATCGGTTTGAAAGGCTCTTTCCTGAAATTGACCTTGCCTGATGGCGGGAAGAAAATTCTGGAAAAAGACATACCGGAGCATACTGTGGGTGTGGAGTTCATCCTCAATACATTGATCAGCCCCGAATACGGCGCAATCAAGTCTTTGGACGAAATCAATGCGGTAGGTCACCGTATGGTACACGGCGGCGAGAAGTTCAGCAAGAGCGTCCTCATCACCCCCGAAGTCGAGGAGATGGTCAAGGAGTGCTACGACCTGGCTCCCCTCCACAACCCCGCCAACATCACCGGCATCAACGCCTGCCGCGCCGTCATCAGAAGCTATATTCTGGAAATAGACTCGCTCAACCGTCTTAACCAGAACCTTACAGCAGAAAACACACGCGTGAAGGGACAGTACGCTGAGGCAACAAGACAGATCGAAGGTCTTAATGCCGACAAGCAGTCGCTTTCTGAGAAGGTCGCCATTGCTGCTCAGCTTGATGCCACAGGCATATCACTGACAGCCAAGAACAAGAGAGGCAAGGTTACAAAGAGCCTGAAAAAGTGCAAGACTCTTCAGGTAAACTTCAGCATAGCCAAGAACGTTACAGCCCAGAGCGGCATGAAGACCATCTACGTGCGCATAACTACGCCAACCGGCTCTGTGCTCACCAACGGCGGAACATTCAACTATGAGAACCGCAGCCTGCAATACTCAATGAAAAGAGACATCGAATACACCGGCAACGAGACTGCTGTAACAACATACTGGAACGTAAACGAGTTCTTGAGCAACGGTACATACAACGTCAGCATATTTGCCGACGGAAACATGATTGGTTCTCGCAACTTCTCATTTAAATAAGCCCTGACCTCAGGATCATCAAGAAGAATTAACCGCTATTCGTTTATGAAGAATGTTGCTGCCATATTTCTCATGATATGCGCCCCTGCCACAGCGGCGGCGCAACAGGTGCTGTCGCTCGACAGTTGCCGCGCCATGGCCTTGCGCAACAACAAGCAGATAAACATTGCACGGCTTAAGAAGGACGTAGCGCAGAACACACGGAAAGCCGCACGCACAAAATATCTGCCACACGTTGACGTGCTCGGCGGATACGAATTCATGAGCAAGGAGATTTCTCTCCTCAACAATGAACAGAAAGGTGTGCTCGGTAACCTTGGCACTACAACTGCCGGCCAACTGGGTAACACCGTATCGTCTGCAATAACGGACATGGTTAGTCAGGGTGTTATAACACCGCAGACAGCCGAAGCGCTTGGAAATATAGCCAACAAGATAATGCCCGGACTGGAAAATGCAGGCAACGCCATAGGAAAATCCATAAGCGACGCTTTCAGGACCGACACGCGAAATATCTTTACGGCATCTGTCATGGTGCGCCAGCCGATATTCATGGGCGGAAGCATCGTTGCGGCAAACAAGATAGCCGACATAAGCGAGCAACTGGCTGAAAACGACATAACGAGCAAGACGCAGAACACGATATACGACATCGACAATGCCTACTGGACCGTGGTGTCGCTGAAACATAAGGAGAAGCTGGCTAACAGCTATCTGAACCTCGTGAAGAAACTGAGCGGCGACGTTGAAAAGATGATACGCGAAGGCGTTGCCACCAGAGCCGACGGCCTGAAGGTTGACGTGAAGCTAAACGAGGCTGAGATGCAGCTTCTGGAAGTTGAGAACGGAGTGTCTTTGGCAAAAATGCTGCTCTGCCAGCTGTGCGGCATGCCAATCAGCAAGGACATAAGGCTTGAAGACGAAGATAAAGAAGACGCATTCAGCAAGGTGGAAATGACACCATTGGTTGACACGGATGCCGCCAAGGAGAACCGTGCAGAACTGAAGATGCTGCAGAATGCGGTTGACATAAGCAAACAGACAACAAATATAATCAGGGCCGCGTATCTGCCGCAAATAGCGCTCACCGCAGGCTATCTTGTAACCAATCCCAACCTTTACAACGGATTCGAAAAGAAGTTCTCCGGTGTATGGAATGTCGGAGTGATAATGAGAATACCTGTATGGAACTGGTTTGAAAGTTCATACAAGATAAGGGCCAGCAAGACTGCCACTACGATAGCCATGCTCGAGCTCGACGAAGCACGCGAGAAGGTGGAACTGCAGGTGAACCAGAGTTCATTCAAAGTGAGCGAAGCCAACAAGCGGCTCAACATGGCAAACAAAAATACAGAACGTGCCGACGAAAACCTGCGATGTGCCAACCTCGGCTTCAAAGAGGGCGTAATGGACGTTACGGATGTCATGACCGCCCAGACGGCATGGCTGCAGGCACGCTCACAGAAGATAGACGCTGAAATTGATGTTAAGCTGTCACAGCTCAACTTAAAGAAAGTTCTTGGAGAATCATTATATTAGAAATCATGACAAAAAAATCACAACATAACAACATCTTGCTTACAATAACCGGATTTGCCATAACCGTCATTATTGTAGGAGTTATAGGTTTCTTTGCTTTTGGCAAGACAACTGAAACGATACAGGGCGAAATTGAAGTATCAGAATACAGGGTGTCGAGCAAGGTGCCCGGGCGCATTCTTGAACTTAGAGTCAAGGAGGGCGACTATGTAAAGGTTGGCGACACGCTGGCCATAATAGACGCTCCTGACATTGAGGCCAAGAAGAAGCAGGCTGAAAGTGCTGAAGACGCTGCTGCCGCCATGAACGAGATGGCAGACAGGGGCGCACGTCAGGAACAGATACGCGGAGCCTACGAGATGTGGCAGCAGGCCAAGGCCGGACTTGACATTGCAAAGAAGTCATACGAGCGTGTTCAGCGTCTGTTTGACGAAGGTGTCATGAGTGCCCAGAAACGCGACGAGGCATTTGCCAACTATAAGGCGCTCGAAGCTCAGGCAAAGGCAGCTAAGAGCCAATACGACATGGCCGTAAACGGCGCACGCCGCGAAGAGAAGCGTGCAGCTGCGGCTCAGGTGAACAGGGCAAAGGGTGCCGTACAGGAAATAAACTCATACATACACGAAACCGTGCAGATAGCACAGGTTGAAGGCGAGGTAAGCAGCATTTATCCAAAAGTGGGCGAACTTATCGGAGCCGGCTCTCCTATCATGAGCATATCAATAATGAGCGACCTGTGGGGTACATTCAATGTGCGTGAAGACCAGCTCAACGGACTCAAGAACGGCGACACATTCACAGCATATTGCCCGGCTTTCAGCAAAGACCTGAAGATGAAGGTCTACTACATCAAGGACGAAGGCAGCTATGCCGTATGGAAAGCCACTAAGAGCAACGGACAGTATGACTTGAAGACTTTCGAGGTAAAAGCCCGTCCTGTAACAAAGCTTGACGGACTAAGACCGGGTATGTCGCTAATAATTAAAAACAGATAAAACCAGAACGTGGGTAACAGTGTCAGCATAAGGAACATCATCAGCGTGGCATGCAGAGAATGCAGAATATTGAAGAAGAATCCGATGTATCTGTTCTGCATGCTGATATTTCCCGTTATTGTCACCATATTTTTTACTTCACTAATGAGCAACGGGCAGCCGACCGACATGCCCGTTGGCGTGGTAGACCTCGACAATACATCTACCACACGCTCGATAATAAGAAAGCTGGACGCCTTCCAGACAACAAAAATCGTAAAACGGTATACTAACGTAAGCGAGGCTCGCAATGCCATACAGCGCAACGAGATTTATGCCTTCCTGTATATTCCCGAAGGCACAACGTCTGAGCTGCTGTCAATGAGGCAGCCTAAAATATCGTTCTACTACAGTTCCACCTCACTTACTGCCGGAGCGCTGCTTTACCGCGACCTCAAGACCATATCTACGCTTGGATCTGCCGGGGCAGCGTCGTCTGTGCTGCAGGCAAAAGGACTGACAGAAAGCCAGATTATGAGTTTTCTGCAGCCTATCGTCATCGACCTGCATACGGTGAACAATCCCGCCGTAAACTATAGCATCTATCTTAACACGATGATCATTCCGGGCTGCCTTATGCTCTTCATCTTCCTGATAACGGTCTACTCGATAGGAACGGAACAGAAATTCGGCACATCGAAAGAATGGATGCAGACAGCCGGCAATAACATTCACAATGCACTCATCGGCAAGATATTGCCACAGACGCTGGTGTTCCTGGCCATATTCTATGGCTACATGATGTATGTGTTCGGCATATTGCAGTTTCCTCATCCCGGCGGACTGCCGGCTATACTGCTGCTCGGCCTGCTTTCAGTCCTCGCGGCTCAGGGCTTCGGCATATTTGTCTTTGGGCTCACGCCGTCGCTCCGCATGTCTATGAGCATATGCAGCCTGTGGGCCGTATTGAGTTTCTCGCTGTCGGGCACAGCCTTTCCGCTGTCTGCCATGTCGCCGGCAATAAAATCAATAGCCCAGCTGTTTCCGCTACGGCACTATTACATGATTTATCAGCTCAATATCTTCAACGGCTATCCGCTTGCTTACTCGTGGATAAACATAACGGCAATGGTATGCTTCATTATGCTCCCCGTGCTGGTTGTATCCAAGATAAAGAAAGCCGCCTTAGAATATGAGTACTTGCCTTAAGCGCTTTTAACTGAAGATAAAAACAGAAGAAGAATTAAGATATAAAACCTGATGAAAAAAGCCAAAAGCTTAATACAACAGATCAATGAGGGCATACACGACATGTGCTACATCTGGGCTGAAGAGATGAAAATCACCTGGAAAGACGAGGGTGTGCTTATCTTCTTCATCCTAGTGCCGCTGCTCTATCCGCTTGTCTACTCGTGGATCTACACCAACGAGGTGGTGCGCGAGGTGCAGGTGGCTGTGGTCGACATGTCGCACAGCAATCTCAGCAGGCAGTTCATCAGACAGTTTGACGCGTCACCCGACGCCAAGATTACATATTACTGCAACAGCCTGAGCGAAGCAAGAGACCTTGTGGGCAGACAGGAAGCCTCGGGCGTGCTGTATTTTCCAGAAGACTTTCAGACCAACATCAACCGGATGGAGCAAAGCCATGTCAACGTGTTCTGCGACATGAGTTTCATGCTCTACTACAAAGCCATATTCCAGACAGCCACTGCTGTAGCCGGAAACATAAATTCAGAAATACAGATTCAGCGCGCCGGCAACACCACCGAACGCGAGAACGAGATAACGATAAAGCCGCTTAACTTTGACGAAGTGCAGATATTCAACACAACTGGAGGATACGGCAACTTTCTTATACCAGCGGTGCTTATACTCATCCTGCAGCAGACTCTGCTGCTGGGCGTAGGTCTGTCGGCAGGAACCGCAAGAGAGAAGAACAGGTTTAAGCAGCTCGTTCCCGTAAGCAGGCATTACAACGGCATATTCCGCATCGTGCTTGGCAAGTCGCTGTGCTATCTTATGATTTATGCCGTGATATCAGCTTACATCACTCTTGTTGTGCCACGCATATTCGGCTTCACGTCGCTGCTCCATGCCGGCGACCTGGCATGCTTCATGCTGCCCTATCTGCTCTCATGCATATTCTTCTCGATGATTGTCTCATGCGCCGTGAGATACCGCGAGAACATCATACTTCTGGTTGTATTCACTTCACTGCCATTCCTATTTGTGTCAGGAGTGTCATGGCCGCAGAGCGCCATACCGGAGTTCTGGCAATGGGTGTCTAACCTCGTTCCTTCAACCTTCGGCATACGCGGCTTTGTCAGAATGAACGGCATGGAGGCACGCCTTGGCGATGTGCTGTACGAATACAGGGCACTGTGGATTCAGGCTTTCGTCTATTTCCTCATAACGTGCCTGCTTTACAGACGCCAGATAATAAAGACGCGACGAAAGGAAATTGAAAGACTAAGAACTGAAAGAAACTACGAAACTGCCGAAAGCGAAACGGCAGAATAGACATATAAAATGCAAACAAAGACGCACATAAAAAAAATGTATGTGCGCAAAATCAATAAGTTAGCATAAAAATAAACGGAAGTCGGGCATGCACTTGCATGCTGACTTCCGTTTATTTTTTTATCCGCAATCAGGCCGAATATGTCTTTATATGCCGCAAGCAGACTGAGATTTTAATCTGTCTCTTTGTTTTCTGCTGTCCGCTTGCCGCTACATTGTCCAGACATAACCAGAGCCATGCCTAAAGGACATCGAGCCAGAACCGCATATAATAATCACAGCCCATAAGCCATCAGCGTTCAGACGGCATCATGGTGTCAGCTGTTCTTTACCTCAACAATCTTTGTAGGCGCCTGCTCGGCATTACGGCGGTTGACAACAGTAACAACAGCCATGGCCAGATTGATAAATGCCTGACCTGTCATGGTGTCAACATTAAGGGCAGCCGGCTTGCCGTCGTCGCCGCTCTCACAGATGCTCTGCACAACAGGTATCTGAGCCAGCAAAGGCACGTCCATCTCCTTGGCAAGATTCTTGCATCCTTCCTTGCCGAATATGTAATACTTGTTTTCAGGAAGTTCGGCAGGAGTAAACCACGCCATGTTCTCAACAAGTCCGAGGATAGGCACATTCACCTTGTCGTTTCTGTACATGTCGATACCCTTGCGTGCGTCTGCCAGTGCCACCTTCTGCGGTGTGCTCACTATAACTGCACCCGTTATGGCCAGTGTCTGCAGCAGCGTCAGATGTATGTCGCTTGTTCCTGGAGGCGTGTCGAGCACAAAATAGTCAAGCTCGCCCCAATCAGCATCACCAATGAGCTGCTTCAGCGCATTAGAAGCCATTCCGCCGCGCCACAGTGTAGCTGTGTCAGGATTTACAAAGAAACCTATACTCAGCAGCTTCACGCCATACTTTTCAACAGGCTCAATGAGGTCGCGTCCGTCTTTATGAACTGCATAGGGACGGAAATCCTCTACACCGAACATCTTAGGCATTGACGGACCGAAGATGTCTGTATCGAGCAGTCCGACCTTATAGCCAAGACGTGCGAGAGATATGGCCAGGTTGGCACCAACGGTGCTCTTGCCCACTCCGCCCTTGCCAGAACTTACGGCAATGATATTCTTTACGCCCGGAAGCATCTTTCCGGCCTCGGGCCTGGGCTTCGACTTAGTCTCCACCTCTATGGTCACCTCAACGTCCTTGCTTACATGATAGTGTATGGCAGCCTCGGCAGCCTTGATGGTAGACTTCATAAAGGGGTCGGTGTCGCGCGGAAATATCAGCGAGAACGACACCTTCATGCCGTCAATACGCAGATTGTCGGCCACCATCTCACTCTCTACAAGATTCTTCTTGGTACCCGGATACGTAACGGTAGCCAAGGCATCCATTATCAGTTTTGGATATAATGTCATAATGTTTATTTTTTATATTTCACAACAAGGCAGTCAGTGTCTGCTTCATATACTTATTCCAACAAAATTCATGCCTAAAAGCTGGCACACTGCACATTATCGTAATTTTACTGCAAAATACGCAATAATTATGCAAATAAACAAATTTTTAATCTGAAAATACTCCGACAAAACTATATAACCAACAAAATCATCATAACTCATAAACAAACTGGCAAAGATGCCATACGCCCAGTGATGCCGCAGCCTTTTAGCCCCAAGACAAAAAGTTTGACCTGACAACCGCATACTGCTGTCAACCGATAACAGATAAACACCAAAGCGAAATCAACTTTAATCAGGGAAAGGACTATTTGAAGTCAACAAAATTTAGGAAAGAACCCAAACTCCGAAAGACAAAAAACTTTTTCGCAAAAAACTCATCACTCATCACAACAGGGTTTAACACTCTATCAATCAGCGACTTAATGCGTGACGAGTTGAAAACGCAACTCATCACATCACTGTTATTTCTCCATTTTCCGAACAATATAAAGCCATTATATCAATACTTTTAGCCGCAAAATCAGCCTCAACAGGCCAAATACAGCTGTGTGTGACGAGTTGAAAACACAACTCATCACACATTAACATCCTGTCATTCAACGTCTTACATACGATTGTGACGAGTGACGAGTTTTTAACAAAAATATTTTCTGCATACACCAGGCTGCAACACCAATGCAAAAGCATACATTCCGCAATGCAAAAGGGCACATATCACGATGTAATATGTGCCCTTTTGCAAGGTGATTAGCGACCTTTGGCAGCATGGATTTGCCATCCAAAACTAAATATCCCCATAAAAACAATCATATATACAATAAAAAATCTGTAACTTTAGCCTTTGAGAATATCGGGGGAAACCTTGATGTATCATAATTAATATAAAGCTTATCATTAACAATTAAACAGATACACTAAAAATATCGTCAAAAATTACCAAAAAAGAAATTCTGCTGTTATGTTTTCCATATTCATTCGTATCAGTAGTATATGGAACGAGATATATTGACATCCTCATTCATGGACTTGCGCGACAAGCTGCACCACATCGCATTGAGATATCTTCAAAACGATGAGGATGCAAAAGACGTACTCCAGGAATCATGGCTAAAACTTAAACTCAAAAATAATGTGTCAGATCCTAACGAGGCGAGAAACAAGCTTGTCTGTGTATTGCGAAATGTTTGTATAGACAGACTAAGGAGGACAAATATGAAGACTATAGATGAAGTAAAAACACCGGTCTCTCTGCAATACGAAATGGAAGTGGAAGACATAAATACGTTGGAAAATCTGTTGAAAGAAGAACTGACACCTCTACAACAACAGATATTCAACCTTGTGACACACGAAGGTTTTGATTATGAGCAGATTGCCGAAGAGTTGTCAATGTCGGTTGAGTCTGTAAGAATGAACATGAGCCGTACCCGCAGAAAAATACGTGAAACTTACAAAAGATTAAACAGATGAAACAGGAAGTGAATTTAAGCATCAAGGAAATAGAGACACTATGCCTTCTTTATAATGAGTGCCGGCTGTCTGTGCAGGAAGAAACTGAACTGGAATATATATTGCTATGCACGGCATACAGTTCAGACATTATAAATGAGACGAAAGAGCTTATGGGCTTGTCGCGTCAGATGAAGCTTGCAGATGATACTTCAGCACGCCACAGACGTACGCCTCTACAAAAAGCTCTTATATGGACTTTGTCAGCAGCTGCAAGCGTTGCCATAATATTGACAGGAAGTGTTTTCCTGTATAAAATAAACGAAATGGGCACTTCAACTGGCGACAGCCATTATGTCGCATACGTCAAAGGTAAGCAGGTAGACGAAAAGACTGCACGAAAAATAGCAGAAACAGAAGCAGCCAAGGTAGAAGAGTTCATGCAGGCTATAGAAAGACAAAAGGCCGCAGAACAAAACAAAGTAAAACAATTTTTTAACAATCAAAATAGTAAGAGATGAAACGTTTTCTGATTTTTTTCTTTATGGTCCTAATAGCACTGACAGCCAGTGCAAGGCCCCCGAAACTGAATGTGGAAAAGTTATTTGACGGCAGATATAACAACAACAAGAGTGTAAGCATCTCTGTCTATAAAAGTAACGGCAACTATTATCGCGGAATAACCGTGAAAAACAATTTGAAGATAATAAAGGCTATAGCAGACGCTATAGAAAAGGATAAGCCGCGCGCTAAAGACTATTCCGACTATCAGGGAGATGACGGAAGATACACGTCACTGCAGATTGTCAATAACGGTGAGACCATATATATCGGACTGAAACGTGACAAATCAGGCGGCGGTGCGTTCTTCTTTATTCAAGGAAAAGAAAAGGCTTTTAAATAAAAGATTTTATATGAAACCATACGTTTTCACTTTGTGGTCACTATTTTTTGCCATCCCCATGTCTGCTCAGAACCAAGCAGACTCTACTGCAACAAATTGGGAAAGACAGCTCGAACTGAAAGAAGTTGTTGTGATGGCATCACGCACCGTTGTAAAACAGGCTCCTGACAGGATTATATACCTGACTAAAAACGACCAATATGCCAAGGGTATGAACGGTATAGAGGTGCTTGACCGCATACCGCGCGTATCGGTTGTGAACGATATGGTTACAGTAGCAGGTAAAAGTTCTGTAAAATATATCATCGACGGACATCTCATGGAGATATCAGACGAGGCTATGGCCTTGCGTCTGAAGAATCTTCAAGCAAGTGGAATTGAGAAGATTGAGGTGCTGACCACTCCTCCGGCAAAATATGGAGCGAACAATAACGTAGCCTATATCAGCATAACATCTAAAAATGAATCTTTAGGCACACGTGGAAACATATGGACAAATGGGATCATCCGTGAGTCTTTCTGTTATCAACTTGGAGGAAATGTGTCGCATACGACACGTAAAGTAGAATTGTCGGCAGATGCCAGTTGGAATGATTCTAAAGGCATCAATGACCTGGACCGCACTTACATTTTTCCTTATTACACGAAGATTTCACAGCGCACAACAAATTACAGGAACAGAACTTTCGGGGCGAACGGCTTGTTCAAATATAAATTTACAAATAGACTGAACGCAGGCGTCATACTTAATTATTATACGAACAGACTGAACAGCAAACTTTTTGATGTAACAACAGACCGGGGTAATATATACAGTTCTACAAACTATTCTCCTTCACGCCCGGATAACGCATTAACAATTACAGCTTTTTCAGACTGGATGCTGGATACAAAAGGAAAAATGCTCAGCCTAACTTACAATTACTACGACAAGCAAGCGCAGAGTTTTTCGGACGTAACAACATCAGCAAACAATACGGATACAAAACTTACAAACACAGGCGACAACAAATATCATATTCATTCAGCCAAACTGGATGCCATACTGCCATTAAAGTTATTCAAAATGGAAGCAGGACTGGCTTTTACATGCATAGGCAACAACACAGCTTTGGATGTACGGTATCTGGAGAACAATTCTTGGATGTCAGATACAAAACAAAGCAATGCCTTCGAATATGATGAGAGTACGGCCGTAGCGTATGTCAGCGCAGAGAGAAATTTTACAAACTCTTTTTTCGGTAAGCTCGGGCTACGGTATGAATCTACACGCACCAAAGGATATCAGCTGGTAAAAGATGAAGAAAGCAGATATAGCTATAATCATCTGTTCCCAACAGTTAATCTCAGTTGGAACAGCCATAAAGCAGGACGTTTCACACTCTCTTATTCTATGGGAATAACAAGACCAAACTTCAACGACTTGAATCCATATAAATACTATACTACAACGAGCGACTACGTGTCTGGCAATCCTGACTTACGCCCCAGTGTTGCCCACAATGCAGAGATAAACTATAGTTTTAAAGGAATATATGCCGTTTTATATAATTCATACAACAATGATGCCATCGGCTACATCACGCGGTTCAATAACGACGGCTCCCAATACACCATACCGGAAAATCATATCAACAACAATAAGACAGGACTATATTTATCATATTACCGTTCTTTTTTCGGATGGTGGAACCTCAACCTTGGCGGCGAGTTTTTCCACACATATGCCAAATCAAAACTTACTGATTACAAAGATGCTGACGATAGCAGTTGGAGCGGGAAAATTGAATTCAATACATCATTCATACTGAACAAACAGAAAAATCTGATTCTAGATATGAGATTCAGCCATTATTTTCCTTATCATGAACGCATGATAAGATACAAGGCTATGTCATTGCTCGGCTGTTATTTAAGATACAACCTGCTGAACGACAGACTCACACTGACAGCATCTGTTACAGATCCTTTTGGATGGAACACAACAAAATCAACAGCTATTTATAACGATTATAAGGTTTACACACGAAACGACATTCACGCCAGCTCTGTATCATTTCGCATATCATATAACTTTGGTAGAGACAAAGTAAACAATGTCTACAGGGATACAAAAGAGCGAGAATCAAAGAGGGCAAACTAAAAAATAATGCCGCATGAACTCGGACTGAGTCATACGGCATTGATTTTATTCTATATAAAGGAAAACTTTACACTCACTTCATCTTCACCTTTCTAACGGCTATCGTCCTGCCATCTCGCGTTATCTCAACAACCGCAACACCCGACACGGACGCCTGAATGTTCTCAACAGAAGATGATGCCACGCATGAAGCAGCCTGGACACCGTCAGCAGAATAAACGGCTATGCGGTCGCCTGCCTCAACACCGCTAACGCTAACCCTGTCACGCAAGGGCGACCATGCGCGTATGTCCGCATTCTTATCGTCATCGAGCATACGGTTGAAGCTTATAGTAAAGCGTCCCGATATATCGCCGCCTTCAACAGAAGTGAAGTCATAGCCGCCATCAAGCAGATTAGTCTGTTTGCCTGTCTTGGCATCTTTAAGCACTACACTTTCATAGTTGCCGGCATCACAGGTTTCAGGTATATAGAACGTGTACATGCCTGGTTCGGGCAACGTAACGCCAACAGCCACCTCACCGTCCAGGCTGACAGCTGACAACAGCGAATAGCGTGCGCCCGAGCGTGCAGCGTAAAGCTGCGCTACGCTGTCGGCAGTCATCCACTTGACGCCATCAGAGGCGATGTCGAAATAGTTGCGTGCCTCGTTTTCAGGCACAGCGTTAAGCTGCAGCACGTCGGTCTTGTCTGCCCCGGCAGCACGCGTTGCCCCGGCCGGACTCAGGCCTACCGTAAGATTTGCAGCCGCGGCATAAGGCACGCCGTCTTTCTGCTCAGAGGTCTTGATGCCGACAATCTCTGCATCCTTCAAGGTTGCAGTCTGTGTGAAAACTGCATCTCCGGCAGGAATATAGCCTCCGGCAGTTTCGCCGGCAGTGTTTATCGTCTTATATGCACCCTCTGTGTATCCATATATCACGCGGCCGTATTCCATGTCGCCATAATTCATTGCGCAGAGATAAGGCGAACCGAAGAGGTTCCAGCTCATGTTCTCCTTATGTGTGAACTTATTGCCAGCTGACGAACTTGAGTTCCATGGTTCATTATAGTTCCATTTATAAAGCACGACGCTCTTGTCTGCTCCACCCTCACTATACTGTTTTCCACTGAAACGCACCGTAAGATTATCGTTTGAGGTGTTTTCAATGAGAAAGCCCTCTGTTGTTCCTATTTGCGCAAAGCCGCCGTCTGTCCATGCTTTTCCGTCAGATCCGTCATACTGATAGCTGTAAGCAGCACGCATCTGTCCACTGTAGCGCTTCAAGTTATAACCGCTTAAAGGACTCATACGCTTAACTTCAAACGGCATTACGGCCAGGTCGTTGCCATTTACTGTTACATCGCGTTCTACAGCAAAGTTTGTCAGCGAGATATAATTGCCGTTGCCGCGCAAACCTGCCTGATGTTCCAGAAGCAGGTATCCGGGGTTGAAGGCGTTGCCATTAGGGTAAACTCCTGCTTTGACCGAAAGTTCTTGTCCCTTGCGTACATACACCACTGACCTGCCAACGGGATAGTCATCTGCTGTAATAGCGTAATCGCTGCTTATATTCCATGTTTCAAAGCAGCCGTTATCAACTGCGTTGCGGATTCGCCTGTTGCCTATAAGGTCGCGCTCATGGCCTACTTTCATTATATACTCGTTTATATCTGTCCGGTTACCTGTCGGATCAATATCCTGCGAGGTCTCCATCAACTGATATTCCCAGTAATCGTCCGTAACATAACTGTTCGTTTCTGCAACAGAAGCCCGGTTGTTGCCACTGCCGGCTGCACCGTTTATGGCTTCCGCCGACGTCACATTAACCGCCTTAACAGCATTGACTGAGCCCAACACCAACGAATTATACAACAAACCGCCTGCGGCACCCTCAACACCATTATTAACAATCGAAGTGGAAAGCACACCGGCATTAACCACCGGCTTGCCAGTAATCTCAAATCCATCTATCACGCCGTCAGCACCTATGGCAACGTTTTCCAATGAAGAGCGGCTTGCGGCAACCAACATGCCTTTACGCTTACCCAACAAGTCAGAAACAATGCGGTCTGTTTCTGTTTCAGCACTCCGCTCATCGTTCATGCTTCCATACACCTTGGTATTTCCAAGAGACATATTCAGCAAGCCCGTATCATGATAATTGCCGTGAACAAAAACGTAACCATTCTGTCCTGAATGTCCCAAAGCATACAAACCGGCCAAATCAACAGCACCCTGCAAGTCGCCAAGAGCCGTCTCCCAGCTCTTTCCGTCAGCAGTTGCCGTAAGGTCAGCCTTAACATAAACAATAGGCTGCAGCGGTGCTTCATACTCGTATGCACCAACATCTACCGACCCGTCAACAACTCGCTGGTTATTGCCAAGATCTTTCTCTTCAGCCGGAATTGTCTCCGCTGCCAGAGCCTGCTCTGCATAATTGGCATTGCTGCCCTTATTGAGCAACTTCACACTTGGGCGTATACGATAATCGCGATTATAGACATCTGCATTATCCGGATCGCGGAAGTTAGGACCTTCATTGACATTATCGTTTGCCACACCACGGGTTATTGCCACATTCTTGTTGTCATCGTCTGTTGTCAAATTCTGTGTATCGTTATTCCATGAAACAGAGTTATAAACAGACGGCACTGATGCAGAGGTGGTAAGATCTGCCTTGTTATTGGCAAACGTTGCATTCACCACCGTGGTCCGGCTGTCGGCTCCATTAAGTCCTGTACTTCCGTCGGCAAACAGCGTATTGACGAGCAAAATTTTGCCCGACGAACCAGAAACTATATTCAATCCATTTGCCTTATTGCCACGGAAGCCTGCATTTTTAAGCGTAACCTTGCCTCCGCCCGTACTTGCCTGCATTCCTGTTCCGCCGTTTGAATTTTTGTTTATAAAGGTAAGTCCTTCTATCGTTACAGGCTTGTTGTTGGCCGCAACGTCCATCAGCAGGCTCGTTACGTCGGCATTGCTCTCCTGAGTTGTAATTACTGTAGGCTTGCTGAAATCCTGAACACCCGACTCATTATATGAGCCTTTCACATTCAGCGACTCGCCATACTGAGTATCACCCATAGACACTGTAAAAGCCGTACCTGTTGACATTCTTGGCAATGAATACTCACCGGCTTTAATATAAACGGCCTTATCCTTAACTGTACCTCCTGTAGGATTGGCCATAGCCGTCAGAGCTCCGCGCAGGTCAGAAGTTGCATTTGCCCAGTTTGATCCATCTGCCTTTCCGCTCTCTACCGTTGCCACATATATAGCATCCATCTGCGGGAACGTTATTTCATACTGATATTCATATAAACCTATGTCTATAGGCTTATCGGCAGAAGTTCCGTCTTCTTTCAAAGGACCAGCATAACGGAGATATGTGTCCATATAGTCTTTATATCCCATGTATTGTGTGGCATATTCGCCGGCATTGCTCCGCATCCAGTCTGCGTATGCACCGTCAATGGTTCCGCTTCCGGTTGCCACCTTATGAGTTCCGTCTCCGGCATCAGTCAATACAGATATTGCAGCAGGATTCCATTGATTGTTGGCATCATTGCCGGCTACACCTGCTGTTGATGAAGGCTTGGTAAAGCGAGGTCCGGTTACAGAAGTATTGTCTGTAGAAAGAAGAATATTGGTATCGCTGTATTTTGACAAATCAACAGCATCGCTCGCACTGTGAGTGATCGACGTATTTGTTTCGTCTGTCTGCGGAATATTCTCACCTGTAATTTCATTACCCCACATTAACGTATTTGTAATAGTATTTTTGCCATTGTGGTGGTAAATCACCGCATTGCTTTGAGCCTTATTTCTGACAAAAGTATTATTCATTAATGAAACTTCAGGAACATAATTCGGTCCAATTATTCCATCTGCATAATTTGTTCCGATGGCTCCGCCCTGGCCTACTGTCTCATTATTCACCCAAAGCGTATTTACAGCATATAACCCTGCATAGACCTTAGGAGCATCAGAAACGCCCGCTACATATACAGCTCCACCTCTTGGCAGCTGAGTGGGCACTACAGGCTGGGCATTATCCACCGTGCCGTTACCGGCCAGGATGGAATTTACAATGGTCAACTTGGCGTCACGCATATAGACGGCTCCGCCGCGAACTGCAAAATTATTGATGAGACGGCAGCGGTTAAGCAGATAAGACACTCCGTTAGAATAGATGCCTCCACCTCGACCGATTTCGTCAGTATCAGCCGCATTACTTAATATGTTTGAAGTTTCACCGTCCATAATGGTCAAGCCGTCTAATATAACAGGATTAAGCGGTTCCTGATTTTCTTTTGCATCAGAATAAACTACATGATAAACATTCTTAACCTGCTCTGACACGTTGACATTGCCTGAGAGAATTACCTGACTGGCAAGTTCCCACGGCTCGTTGATGCCATTCTGATTAAAGTCAGAATAAGCACGGTTAGATAAAATTTCACTGATGTCTCCCATGCAAGTAAAGCTGCCAGTTACCCCCGGAATAGATACAATATCCTGACCATCGGCTGACTTAGAGGTAATTTGTTCTGTTCCGTTAAATCCTCCATAGATGCTCACACCTTGCGGAATAACATAAGAGTTCTGTCGCTGGTCTACAGTCTCAGTGCTTGCATCCATACGACGATAACTTGGTTTATATGTGCCGCCGGCCAAAAGGATTTCAAACCTGTCTGTTTCTTTAGCAACACCATTTTCACGCACAGCCTTGATATACTCCAACGCATCATCAAGCCATGTCAGCGATGTATAGAAAGAACGCCCTATATATTTGTCCATATCCTCACCTTCGGGCAACTGCACATTTGCGCCTTGTGACACGAAGATGCGGGTAAGCAGGACGTCTGTAGGTATGGTTCCGCCTTCAAACGCGAACGCTCCGGCATCAATACGAGGCATATCGGCCTGAATACGTGGTATACCCTGCATATCAACAGAAGAGATACCTAACCGACTGGCCATAGCGTCCTGATATACAGTATCCATGCCATGCTTTATCAGTGGCGAATAGGCCTTCAACAATCGAGAAGACGATGCAAAGTAAAGATCTTCATTGCTTTCCATTGTCGTATTTTCAAAATTAGAAGGCATCTCATATGTCTCAACAAAAGAATGGTTGACAGGATAAAATGCAGAAATGCCATGCTCAACAGAAGACCACACATCATCATCTAAAGCCTCTGTCAAGACACCACTGATATTTTTGTCAGAAGGTGCCGTATTACCCCACAATATTGAATTGGTCACCATCATAGCACCATCCTCGAGGAACAAGCCTCCACCTATAGATGAAGCAGTATTGTCAGTCACTGTACATGACACCATGTGAGCTCTGCTGTCTTTACCGGCATTTGTATTATCTGCATATACCCCTGCTCCATTTTCTGCCGTATTATCCATAATAAGCGAACCAGACACAATGCCTCCGGGCAAGACATAAAGTCCACCTCCTTCAATAGCCTCGCAACGGGCCACGACACAGTTGCGCACATGTGCCCAAGATGTTACGACAGCACCGCCCCCACGCGTATTAGGATTGCCGTTACCGGCCATAGATGTTGCCTTGCCGTCAATAAGATAGATACCGTCTATGATACTCTTCTTATCGTTGCCGTTCCAGTCAGAAGGCTTCTCGCCGAACGTAACGGTATGATATCCGTTCACCTTCTGTTCCAACGAGCTACTATTATTTATAGCCGACAAAACTGTTTTATATGTAATCGGATCGCGCTTATATCCGTCGTTGTCATCATCCCAGTTGCCATCCTTATCGCTGAACCCGCCCATCACAGTAACGCCATAAGGAATTACGTAAGTGTAGCTCTGCGGATCGTCCTGATTACTTAGTGTATTTGCGTTATAAACAAAAGAAGCGCTTTCATAACCGGCTAATTTAACAATTACTTCAATATCAGGATTTTCCTTAGCTGTTATACCTGCATGCTCAAGCACATTTTGTAATTTCATCGCACAAGCCGCATTTGCTAACGACCCACCACTACGTAATCCATTTCCATTCTGAGTTACATAATATATAAAAGCATCATTATGCTGTTCATAAGCTATATTTTCTTCATTCGCACTTTCATAAGCACCAATATCAACAGTACAATCTTGTATTCTTGCATACCCATCCGCATCCTGAGTAATATTAATATTTTTGTCATCATCTGTCAAATAGAACTCGCTACCTGTGTTTAGACAAGGATTGGCACCATTTACAATATTCAAATAATAATCTGATGTCAAAATATTCAATGACTCATAATACTGTTTGTAACGTTCTATGTCAGAAGCGTTATATTCATCACCGAAAAACGCATATTTATTATATTTAGAAGTTTCTAAAGCACTACTTGCTGGTGTCTGCGTTTTATCTGTAAATTTAACTAATGAAAAATAAGAATATTCCAAATTTTTTGGAGCCTGATTTAACCCCTTACCGATTTGCATAAAGTTCTCTTTTGTATTTCCATATCCATAATTGCCCACAATGATACAATTATAAAAAAAACTACCATCACCACTTGCAAGAGACTCATCCCAAATACCTGGAATAATAGGACGATTGGCTTCAACCCATCCTCCTGTATTGCCTACTATAGTACTACTATAAAAATTACTTTCACTTTGAACAAAAGCTGCAGATCCTAATACATTCGTTAATGAAGTACCATCAGGATTAGGATTTAGTTCAGGATCATATCCCGCAACATTTTGTGCAATTACACAATTAATAATATTACCACCTGAAATACTCAATCCAGCACCTTTACCATATATATTACCTGTTGATTCATATCTATGACTACCTTCGGTGTATCTAGCAAACTTGAATCCTTCTAATCTATTTTTTACAATCTGACAATTTTCAACAATACCTCCTACACAATAGACGCCACCTCCACCAGTCAAATTAGAAGCAGTATGATATACAAAGTCATATTGTTTTTCCCAAAACAATCCACCCCAAGAACTTGTCTGATATTCAATATTTCCACATTCATAAAATTTATTATCTTCTATTCTGCAATTTTTAAGATGACCATTTTTCATCAATTTTACCCCTGCACCATATTCACTAAGACCTGTTTGTCCTCCTGTAATAATAAGACCCTCCCAAGTAGTCTCTGAGCTAAACTCATTAGATTGGGTCAATACACGTTTATTTGAGTTTGAATATCCTGCAGGATTGGTATTTTGTATAGGTTTGAATTTATAACTATCACCACTTTTAATAATAGTCTTGAAATTTTCAAACTTATGAGATATATCACGATTTATGCCATCTAATTTATCACTTGGACATCCTATTGCAGCAAAGCCTCCAAAAACATCAACACCATCAACCATATCCAGGTTCTCAATATACGTGCCTGCACTAACCCAAATATCTTGTCCCGCCTTAGCTTTATTTAAAGCTGCAGAAATAGAGCCGATGGCGTCATTCCAAGATGCCCCAGAACCATTTGAGCCTTGACGTACATAAATTACAGTTCCGTCAACAGGGAGCTGTGCCTCATAGGCACCTAAATCGGGTGCACCTCCACGACTACGGGCAGACAACGTAATGTCCGTTGTTATTCCACCAATAGCTTTTCCAACATTAACTATCGGGTTCTGATTGGTAGGCTGGAACGACGAGTAGCCGCCTAAATATGTGTCAAAACCCAACGATGCACCAGATGCCTTTGTCGGGTTAGAGAACTGAGCTGTAGAAATTTCTATGGTGTGAGTATTTGCTGATGTGTTTGCCGTTGAGAATGAAGAAATCAAGGAAGCATTGTCAGAATAAGCCTTGCCATTGTTATTAACTATAGTAACAAAGTTCATCTTCAAATTTGCTCCATCACCGTTTACCACAGCTGCAGTTTCAGTTATATTCGTATTGTTATTTACGACACAGTTATTCATCGTCAAAGATGCATTACGTGCATCAATAGCCGAACCTTCTTGAGCCGTATTGTTCTCGAAGATACAGTTGTTCACCGTAACATTTGCTCCATCATGCACAAGCAGACCTGCGCCATATTGACGGCTTGCCTCACCTGCAGCGTAACCGTTAATAATATGAAATCCGTCAAGACAAGCGGCAGCTCCTTTAGCAACAGTTATACAATGATACAATCCATCTTCAATATTCTTGCCTTCATGATTACCGTTTATAACAGAACGATAAATCAGCGGATTACGTTCAACCGAAATCTTGTCGTCTGATCTATGATAGCCTCCATAAATATACAAAGTTGCCCCACTTGCCGATGCAGGAATGTCTATAGTTGCAGTTTGCGGATCAAGGTTTGTAAAAGCATAACGCGGCCATATATCACCCTCCATCACATGCACCTCAAGACGTTTGCTTCCAACAGTTTCCTTATCAAGACCTGACAAATAGGCAATAGCCTCATTAAGTGAGCGATAGCCATTTGCCCATGAACTGCCGTCATGAGTAGCCACAGCACATTCAACATCAACATATACTTTCAAGGCATCTCCTGTATCTTCAGGATTAATATTGGTAGCCTCAACCGAATAAGCACCCACAGCCGGTTTCTGAGCAAATCGTGTCCCGGCAATATCTATTTCAGGAGCAACCAGCACATCATCTGGGAATGTACCTAACGTCATACCACGAGCACGCAAATTTGCTCCCGTTACAGGTTGCCAGAAATAGTTAACATCTTCCAATAAACCTGTTACACCTGTAGACTCAGGCTGCCCTTCGGCAACAAAGTCAGGACTGAGCACGCCTTCTTCAGCAATATTATTGCTCTCTGCCAACGAGATTACTTCCTGCTGAAGCACATTATTCCAAACAGCATTGTTTATACCAGACAATGCTGTATACAAGAAACGTACATTAGACGGTGTTGGATTCTTTGCATACATCGGTATATTACGTTTCTGGATAGTATTGTTCCACAAAACAGAATTGATTACAAGTCCATATGAATCAACATACAAGCCACCACTCTGTGATGCATTGGCAGAAGTATTGTCTGTTGCCGTAGGGCAATCGTTGTTAGTTATAGTATTCTGCATCAACACTCCACCTTTTGCACAATAAACAGCACCATTAAGACGACTCGTATTATTTGACACAACAGATGTTGAAAGGATGAGATATTCAGGATGCGGTTTACCGTCTGTCCAATTGCCGGTGTGTGCAAGATAAGCGCCCGAGCCATTGTTGGCAGAATTGTTAGTAAGCATCGAGGCCAACACTATACCGGCATTGTCAACATATACAGCTCCACCGTCACCATCGGCATTGTTATTATATATCAGCGAATTCATAACACGTCCGCCGTACATATAGACAGCACCGCCATTGCCCGTAGACGAGTTTTCTGTAACAATACACTTCTCCAGTGTTGCATTAATACCCATGTAAACACCGGCTCCACGGTCTGTCATGAAGTCTGCCACGCCTTCACCTCCCTGAGCATAACCTCCACGTATGGTTACTCCATTAAGTATGGTTGATTTGTCGAAACCGCTTTTGCCTTCTGAAGGTAGGGGTGAAAAGAAAACAACATGACGTGAGTCGCTCGTCAAAGTCCATTTATGATTTGACTCATTCCAAGATGTCTTGCTGTGTTCATAATAAGAACCTTCGAGAATGGTCTTATTAACAAAATTCCACGGCATTTTGCCCACTTCACGTTCCTGCTTACTGCTTTCATCGCCAGCAAAGCCTCCATAAACACTAATTCCGTCACGCATAAGGAACGATGCAGAATAAGTTGTTCCGCTGATAACCTGTACCTGTGGTACATAAGTTCCGGCAGCCACCCACACTTCTCCAGGAAGATTCTGCGGATTGTTCTTGGCCAGTTCGTCTATCATGTTCTGCAAGTTACCAGAAGCATTTTCCCAAGAAGAGCCATCGCCAGTTCCGGTTGCAACAGGTTTGACGTAACGTATACGTGTCGACAACATCTGCTGAAACTCATATGCTCCGATATCTATCGTAGAGCCGTTAAAACGCGGATTGCCGGCCATATCCTCACTGCCGTATGCAGACTGGTCGTAAGACTGCTGATCACCCTTACTTAACATTACCGACCCTTCAAGCACATTCCACGACCAAAGCGGATAAGCTGTCTGACGCCAGTTGAAATCACGGTCATAACTTGTCTTCAGCGACGGTGCGTCAAACATAGGAGCATTAGTGTCACCGCGGTTTTCTGCAGTAACATATATGTTTCCGTCTGAATCATCGGCCTCAACTTCATGGAATGCGGAGTTTTTGAATTTCGGTCTGTATTGCGTCGAAAGAGTTGAATTTCCCCAAATAATAGTATTTGCAACATTATATCCTTCGGCCTTATCGTTTATCATATCGATGCCGCCACTTGAATTTCTCGACACAGTACTGTTCACAACTTTCGCACCGTCAGCAAGGCGCAGTCCTCCATTCTCATTATTGAATATTGACGAGTTAACCACGGTGGCCTCGCCTGCCAGATACAGACCGCCACCGGCGTTCTCTACTGCAGCACGCTCTCCGGCTGCATTGTTATAAACAACACACTGATTTACAAGTGATGTGCTGTTGTTGACATTCTTTACTTCAGCATCAACATATATGGCACCACCTTGTGTGGCATAATTGTTCAACAAGAAGCAGCGTTCTATGCGGAAGATGCCGCCGCCCGTATTATCGCCATGTATATATATACCGCCGCCCTTCTCGCCAGAGCCGTCAGCATGGCCGTTGCCTATTGAGAATCCATTTATTATAGTGGGCGAAGTATTTTTATTGTTTCCTGAGGCAGGTGCCATATTAACATTCAACACATGTGTGGCATTGTCTGAACGTGTTGTGTTAGCAGGGAATATCAAGTTTGTATTGTCAACAACATCATCTCTCTTGATATCACCCGAAAGCACGGAACGATATTTCATCTGATATGGCTTTCCGAGCGTCTCACGGCTGTTGACGTTAGTTTCATCGCCCTTAAAACCGCCATAAAGCTGAACGCCTGACTTCAAGCTGAACCCATCTGCAGGAGCTATATACAGCTGGTCGGCGCTCGTTATCTGTTCAAAGCCCTGCACCCATATCTGGTCGCCGGCAACGGCATTCTGCAATGCTGTTTGCAATGTCGTAGTAGTTTCCCACGACGTGCCGTCGCCAACACCTGTCGGGCTGACGTAATAAATCTTTGTTTGTGCCGTAATTCCTAAAGAAGAACCCAGGAATAAAAGCAACATATAAAATCTGAATAAAGTCCGCATCTTTATCATTTCATTATTCTTTTACGATTATCTTTACAGATACTGCTACATTAATATTTTTTGTTGTCTTTACTGATATTATCAATTTTTCAGTGTGTCAGTTTTTATTCATGTCTGCCGGCTCAATTCATGCTCAGCGTGATACTTCCACTGCCGGTTACGCCCTTTATCGTTGCGTTAACCTTATACCAGGCGGCCTGCTGCAAGACATAACTGAAATTCATTGTATATCCGCTTCCGGTAATATCATTGCCGTCTTTTCTTGCAGAAATATTAAATGTCACACTCGGTGTCGTTGCACCATCAGTGAACGTATAATGATACACGCGACCGTTGCGCTGACTTATCTCTGAGGTGTTATAGAATGTCCATGACTTATCTTGATTATCCGGTGTCACACCTGTAATTTCCGGGAACAATCGGCCATATTCCTTTCCTTTATATGTAAAATCTGTAACCTTCACATCTGTATATCCTTGATCGTATGCATCAGCAGCATCCCACTGTATGTCTATTTTAGAGGCAAGACGGGTAAGCGTCATTGTCGGTATGCTGCCTATCTCACCCGTACCGCCAACTTGTATTTCAAACAGAGCCGGCTGGTCGCCGCTAACAGCAGTTTTATAATACCCGGTGGCTACGCTGACAAACTTAGCTGAAGCATTATCGTCTGTTCCGGCATAATCATTAGATATTGTCAAGGCTTTCACCTGCTCATTATCTTTACAGTCACTTATGCTTTGTTCCGGGTTATACAGAGCATCACTGCTGTATGTTACGCCGTAAATATATGCAGAACCAATTTGTGCATCGATAGTAAGAAGTTTTACTCCTTCACGGCCGTCATAATTAGGAAGTTTGTCAAAATCATCTTTTGTTATAATTGTTTTTTGCACATACGGTCCGTCGTTATACGCCAATATCACCGCCAGCCTGTCCCAGTCAGCTCCTTCTTCCACGCCCGTCCCCGGATCGCCTATACGCGTCAGCCCTGACGTAGCAGGAACTGTCACAAGAAGTTTGACCGTTTCCATATCAGTCTCCGGCGAAATAGAGTCTTCACTTTGGCATGCCGTTATGGCTAAAGCTGCGGCACATAAAAGAACATGTATTTTAGAGATATACCTCATGTCTGAACGTGTATTTTCTTTATTTTACTTACATAAATTATTCCGGAAGGTTCTGCTGTAACATCATCAAATTTCAATATCAAAATCGCCTCCGGGCTTCCAATCCAACTCAACCGATACACCGACTTCGGGATTTTCTGTCACAACACCGCCTTCATCATTCAGCTTCACTTTTATCACCTGCATCTCGCCTGCCTTAAGCGGATTTTTCATATACAGTGTGTTCTTGACATATTTTCCGTCGGGCATCTGTGTTATCAGATCCATTTCCCATATACTTCCCTCAGCCACTGTGGGGTCGTCTGTTGCACGTGATTTTGCAGTATTTGCCGACGGAAAACATACAGAATGGAACGCAAGCAGCCCGCCGCCTTCCGTGCGGTGTGTCCTGATTACGGCCTCATTGTCGTATACAAAAGTGCTGTCTGAACAATGCAGACCTGACGACGTGCGGCGTGTATACGCCACAAGTGCCTTTGCCGGTGAATTGTTTAGATTTACAACCAGCACAGGTACTGAGTTGACCATATATAAGGGCACATAGAAATGTCCCGAAACATTGTCCATAAGCATACGGCCATATCCCATATAGATAGCAGCACTGTGTGAGTCGAGCGTATCGGCCTGTGCCTGGCGCAGACTGATACCAGTATAGGTTGATGCGCCGCTGATAGTTACCTCACTGACAGAATGAGTTGCTGCAAGGGCTATATTGTGGTAGTCGCCACGGTTCATATAGATGGTCATTGACAGACTGTTGGCATCAGGCTCAACGGTCTGATGCTGAGCCAAGTTGCCGTCTTCTAATGTAAAGAACGACAGGTCCATCACAGCGGCACGCTCGCTCATAATGTCAGTCATATCAGAACGCAACGCCGCAGCCAGTTGCCGTTCTGCCGGTGTGGTAAGCTGCTGGTCGAGCGTCTGACGAAGTGATGCGGATAATTCCAAACGATAATCAACGGAATAGTTTACACCGCAACGCGACAAATCTTCATCTATACACGAAACAAAGGACAACGGAAACGCTGACAACAGCAATGCCGACAATCCTGCACAAAACTTTGAACAATAATTCTTATTTTTACGCTTCGTCATCATTCTTAACACCATTATTATTTCTTCTTTTTCTAAATCACCGCACTCACGGAAGATTAACGGTTATCCGCAAGCGTTTTCCGGTTGTAGGCGGAAGCCCTACGAAAGGCTGCCGCCTGGTTAGCATTTTATACAAAAAATCCTTTCAGGACAAAAAGATCATTTGTATTATTGAATATCTACGTCAAACGTATGGCCTTCTTCCCAATTCAAATCAACAGACATACCGAGCTGTAATGACGGTGTGCGAAGATCAGGCAGACCATTATAAGCTGACTTCAGATTTGTAATATTAAATTTGGCAATAGTATTATAGTCTTGTTTAAAGATTTTTTCGCCAGTTTCTGTAGCTGCGCTTGACTTCAATTGTCCAACTAAATAAAATTTACCGCCAGCAGGAATTATCATACCGTCTTTGCCATAAAAATCCTTATCACCGTTCACAAGTTCTATAGCCACATTGACATCCTTATTTGACTCTGTTTCAAAAGCCAAAGTATAGTTGGTTATTGCACCTGTAAAATCAGAAGAATATTTTGCACACATTCCTTCTGTCATAGACTTATCATATATTGTTTTGCTGCCAGTTGCTGTCGGTATATAATTCCAGCCGACTTCGCCCTGTCCGCCAATCAATATACCTGTAATCTTAAATCCTTCACCGGGAATTTCAACAACAGAACTATTATGACCATCATCCTTTGAGTCAGGAACACGCTGTGCGCCAAACTTAACCTGAGTTGAAAGACGGCCAACTCCATAATTAATGGGCTGTTCAATTGCTATCGAACGAGTTGTCGGAGCCACAGAGCTACCTGTCATTGATCCAACAATCGCTGTCCAATCAGAAGCGGCGTCCATATCAACTTCTGTATCAGCAGTCTTCACTTTGCTATTCACGTAATAACATAAAGCTGCAGGATAAACATAGCTGTCTAATGATGCAACATTAATTCCTGTATTTCCTGAAGCTGCAACAACATCAAATTTATCCGAGTTCCATACAACCTGGGCTGCACCATCAGGCAGATTTATATTTTCAGGATAACCGGCCAATGAAGAGCCTTCTCCATAACTCAGTTTTCCATCAGACTCTACGACACCGTCACCGGCCTTAATAGCTGCCTTAATAGCTGTAGCCTCAGCACCGTCTTCTTTTGCCAAAGCATTATAAAGATACTGCATCAGGCACAATACACTGTTAGAAGAACCTACCGTCGTTTTCAGAAACTCATCACGCAAATCTTTCAACGTACCTTCTCCGGCAGCATCCCAACCTTCAGCATTTGCTACAGATGTCATCCATGCAGCCAATGCCGTAGCCTTTGCGTCTGTCTCGTTGGTTGTTATATTTACAGGAGAAAATTTAATATTTGACAAAACAGAATAATCGCTAGGCATTGTTACTGCACCTTTATCAAAATTAGTTCCTGCCTCTTTATTTGCCTGACCATAAAGGATTACAGCACCTGTACCTACAGGAATGGCAACATCATTATAAACCTTAGCGTTAGAAGTTGCAGACAGATTATCACTGATATTACCCAAAGTAATAACAGAACCAAGATTCGACTCTGTTCCTAATGCAGGCATTGAGGCAAAAGGTATCAGCTTTATATCTTTCATACCGAGGAAGTTTCCATCCTGCTGGGTGTACTCTCCTGTCATCCTCGTCTTAGCTGCTGCAGGAATATTAATTGCAAACTGTGTTTTTACGCTCTCTCCATCATAGGTTGGATTGGTGTTAGACAACTCATCCTCAGAAGAGCATGCAGTGAAACTCACTGCGCCAATAAGCAGCGCTGCTGCTCCATAGGCAAAATTTCTGTTATAAAACTTTTTCATAAAGAATAATTAATTTAATTAAGTTATAATATTTTGTTGTTTATTTCTCTTTCAGCTGTTCCGCCTTCATTATAGCTTCATACTGCTCAAGGTTTCGCTTAGCCTGTACGTTTCCGTCGGCTGCGGCACGCTTCATATACTCCAGACCTTTCTGCCTGTTGCCTGTCATGTAGTAAGCCACTCCAAGCGGACTGAAGGCTCTCTTGTCGTCCTTAACTGTAAGCAGTTTTCTGAGAGCTTCGTCATATTTCTCCTCCTGCATCAGTTCTGTAGCCGCGTTTATGGTCTTGGCCGCCGTGTCTGGCACATAGTCATAATATATCCGCAGATAGCCCGAATTGCGCTGGTCGCTCAACACGTTGTCGCGCAGATACGCATACGGACGTCCACCGTCTAGCTGTCTTATCATCTGTTCGCGCTTATCCGGATTTTTCTCCGTATCTATTATGTGCAGAAGCTCGTCGCGCCCATCAAAGCTGCCGTCGGCTATCTGGTCGCGCAGCTCGGTCCAAGCCTCGCCGCCATTGGCGCAGTCAAACAGCTTGTCTGATATTTTCACCCTCTTCTGTATATACGCCTTCAGGGCATCGGCACGCCGCCCTGCCAGACTGACATTGTTTTTCTGTGAACCTTCAACAGAAGCCAGACCAACAATCTGTATGATCTTAACCGACGATGTAGAGTCGGCCATTATGCTGCGCGTAATGTCAACAATACGGTCGAGCGTCTGTGCGTTGTCGCGGAAGTCACGTTTAAGCTCCGAACTGTTCAGCGGATAATGAACATACAGAGCTCCCTTCTCCTTGCGCAGTATGCGCGTGTTGTCGTAGGGCTTATACTGCGATACGTGCATCAGCACCGGATTATCCTTCTGCAGCTCACCAGCCTTGCCTGCATTGTCCTCGACAACGGCAAGTGCGGGCACAAACTGCGGCACATACACCATATCACCCATACGCCTTCCGGCCATATCCTCAACATTGCAGCACCCTTCTTTCTCGCGTGCCACGTCGAGATATACTTTATCCTCCCATATCCAGGGACTTTCGGAACGCCTGAGCGTTACGTCATACCTAACTTCCGAGCCTAAAGCCACCTCATCTGCCGTGGCCTGCTGAGCATTATCATAAAATCGTGCACGCTCCGTGTAGCGCATGTTGCGCTTGCCTCTGAACACTGTCGGCTTCAGCAGCAGGGTGTCGCCCTTAGCAGTTACAAGACGGGGCGTGGCTATAACGGCATAATTGCTGCCTACCGAATCGCCTTCAGTCAACACGAACGACAGCCTGAGAGCCGTAGAGTCTATCCACTGAGCATCAACGCCGTTGCCGCGCAATGCGGACGCATTACAGACAGATGAGCCCAATGCCAGTAAAAGAATTGAACTTAAAGATCTCATCATTGTTGTATCTTGAGATTGTATTAAATTAGTCGAGTATGCAAAATAAAATCACACCGACAGAAATCATCAATGCGACTTACTTAATGTAATATATAACAGAGATTGCAAGTTTAGTAGGCATGAAAACACCCTTTGTGTCTTCACCAATTTTGCTTCCGCACACAGCACATGCATATTTGTCATAACGGGTTATGCCATATCCAAGGCCGACAACGCCCTCTATGCTCCATCGCTTTCCGGGCAACATCCAGCTGTAACCATAGACAAGGCCTACGGCACCAAGGTCACCCTGGAACCTGTACTTCTCAAGGTCTGAAAAAATGCCGAAAGGCATCTTCACTCCGCCGGCATTATAATGGGAATAAAGCAGGTTGGCACCTACAAAATGCCCCGAAAAAGGAGAACAGAGCCAATAGCGTGCCTCAGGCTGAATGGCAAAATGCTTCAACTTTTTGTTATCAGAAAATGTGAACGGATTGTAACCCGCCGAAACATCAAGAGTCCACTTTGACGACAGACGTGTTTCAACAGATGCATTAAACGTTGCTGTTGTCCAATACAAAACATTTGTCTTAACTGCCAAATTTTGAGCAGTTATAGTCATTGTATCGGTCAAAAACAGCATGCCCAACACTAAAGCTAATTTTAAAAATCTTGACATTCTTATTAATAATCTAGTAAGTGCTGCAAAGTTAAACCTTTTTAAATTGAATAATCTGTTTCATTTATATATATTAAATCTTATTAACTAGCGCCCGATAGTTTTAACAATATTAAAAAAATTCCGACAGCAATCTAATCTGTAAACATAAAATTTACACATGATGTCGCAGAACGTCAGGAATTATTTTAAACACTAACCAGGCTATAGGCTGCATCCCGTTTAATCAAAATCATGGCAACAACCGATAACAGACACCAACGTTTACATAAGTCAACTAAAATCAGACAAAGCCCTGCTTGAAGTCAACCGAAATCAGTAAATGGCAAGAAGTAAAACAGCAAAAAAGTTTTTTTAAAAACTCATCACTCGTCACAACAGGCTTTAACTCGCTGCAAGCCAACCATTTACCTTGTGACGAGTTGCATTTTCAACTCATCACAGAGCAGCATATAACATATTTTTAGCTGAAATTCCATATTCACAGAGCCACGTTACGGCTCAAAAACGGCACAGAACGAGGCGTTGTGACGAGTTGAGAAAGAAACTCGTCACACATCAACTCTCTATCAGCCAACAGGTTACAAGCACATGTGACGAGTGATGAGTTTCTTTAAAAAAATATTTTTCAGTAATATCCATAAAGCAAAAGCATACCTTTCATGCTGCAATATGCCACATATTACACTCTGATATGTGGTCTTTCACAATATGACTTGCGGCCTTTTACATTTCAGACAACACTCTCCTGCCCCATAGCTCATCGCCTGGTGAACAGCGTTACGGCAAGTGAGGCCAGCGTGAGGCATACGCCTACGGCCACCACACCCGTCCAAGAGGCGGCATGCCAGCCCGTGCCGGCAAGGAATGTGCCGAGAGAACCTCCGGCAAAGTATGTTGTCATAAATATGGTGTTCACTCTGTTTGATGCTCCGGGGCATACCTCGAACATGCTTGCCTGATTGCTGAGCTGTATGCACTGCATGCCTATGTCGATGATTATCACGCCTGCTATCAGACCAACATAGGTGTCGCCGAGAAACAGGACTGATGCCCATGCAAGCAGCATAAGCGCACAGCCAATGAAGTTGAAGCGGCGCACGCCTACGGTCCTTACGTGCTTGCCTACCGACGAGGCTGTCAGCGCCCCGGCAATGCCGCATAAGCCGAGAAAGCCCACCACGTCGCTGTCGGCATAGAACGGTGCCTGTGCCATCTTGAACGACAGACAGGCCCAAAGCGAAAGAAACGAACCGAAAGCCAGTCCGGCTCTTACGGAATATACGCGCAGGGCAGGATAATCGCGCAGCAGCGAGAAGAGCGACGCCATAAGCTTGGCGTAAGAGCCCTTGAACGTAGGCCGTATGTCGGGCAATACCTTCATTACGACAAAGGCGCATACGAGCATCAGCCCCGACGCAATGAAATACATGGCGCGCCAGCCGAGCACATCGCCCACCACGCCGCTGACCACACGCGAGGCAAGAATGCCGGTGAGCAGTCCGGAGATGACAATGCCCACGTTGCGCC